>JACXTT010000090.1_pt1 | contig 131937 bp, 142 predicted proteins | sample 9270951 | NCBI WGS metagenome assembly JACXTT01 (sample SAMN15532306, study PRJNA645909) | rock metagenome | isolation source: weathered quartz diorite | place: Puerto Rico | collected 2017-06-21 | reverse complement strand
GATGACGTGGCCCCCCTCGTTAACCGATAACACCCGTACAAGCTTCACGTGGAGAGCCTCGCTTAAGGCGGCCGCTTTCTCACGCGCCTTCGTAGCAGCCTGTTTCACGGCGCTGAGTCGTGCCGGTTGTTCGTCTCGCAACCCCCAATGTAACCCCTGAAAGCTATTTGCGCCGGCCTTCAAGACTGCTTCGATGATCGTGCCAACTTTGTCGAGAGCCCGGATTTCCACTGTCACCATGTTGCTGACGATGTAGCCGACGATTTCCGGAGTAGCAGGCGATGCATCGGCGGCGCGCTTTGGCAGAGGTCGATATTGTGGAGAGACCGTAAACGAGGAGGTTTGAATCCGCTCCCTGTCTATCTGCACATCCCGCAACTGGTCCATGACTTTGTTCATGATGGCAGCATTCCGACGCTGGGCCTCAGTCACCGATTTGCCAGGGGTTTCCATGCCGAACGTTACGAACGCCGTATCCGGAGTCAGTGCCAACATCCCAGTCTCACTGACTGTCAAGGACGGTATCTCCGGCTTCGTTTCATCATACGCCTGCACCACAACCGGAAATCCCAGCAGTACCAGCAGCCCTATAGCAACCATGCGTGATCCTCCTTTTCTTGCGTATCCACCCACAACCGTTGCCTATTCGCCCGCCGTACCAAGAGGACGCATAAGCAGATTATCCTCCTCCTCATCCATGGCGCAAGAAACCTCTCCAGTCGCCAACCCCTTGACGCTAGGGCAGACATGCGGCATCTTCTTCTCTACCAATCTTGGAAAGGACAACCATTGTGGCAACACCATCCGTTATGCTCCCCCTGGGAACCGTCGCACCGCCGTTCTTACTGCGCGATGTGGTGAATGGGCAGCCCCATTCGCTCGACTCATTTGCCGATAAGACCGCGCTCCTGATCATGTTTATCTGTAGGCATTGTCCATACGTGGTGCACGTCGAACAGGAGATCGCGAAGATTGGACGAGAGTATCTGGAGGCACGCTTGGGCATTCTTGCCATCAGCAGCAACGACCCAGTCGGCTATCCTGATGACGCGCCGCCAAAACTCAAGGAAATGGCTCAACGTTTAGGCTTTATGTTTCCCTTTTGTCACGATGATACACAGAACATTGCGAAAGCCTATCGCGCTGCCTGTACGCCAGACTTCTATCTCTTCGATCATGATCGGAAGCTGGTGTATCACGGCCAACTCGACGATAGCCGTCCCGGAAACAACCGCCCTATCACGGGGCGTGACTTACGAACCGCGATCGAATCCGTGCTGGCAGGCAAACCGGTCGATGGTGCACAACGGGCCAGCATCGGCTGTAGCATCAAATGGAAGCATGGCAATACCCCCTCATATGGGTATTAACATACTTGACTCACTCCTTCGAATTTTCTACGATCCTCGCATTACAGGGAGGACGCCATACAGAAACTACCGACCACTCTTCAAGAAGCCATCCACTACTTTGCCGATCTGCAACGCTGCATAGATTTCGCTGTGGTTATGCGATGGCCACAGGGTCCGACCTGTCCCAGCTGTCACTCCCAAGAGTATCGCTTCATCAAGACTCGTTGGGTGTGGGTCTGTACGCGCTGTCAGAAGCATTACAGCGTGAAACTTGGAACCATCTTTGAAGATAGCCCCATCAAGTTGAGTACGTGGCTCTGTGCACTGTGGATGATGGTCAATACCAAGAATGGCATCTCCTCGTACGAAATCCATCGATCCTTAGGGGTCACTCAAAAGACTGCCTGGTTCATGATGCATCGCCTACGGCTTGTCTTGCAGAAAGGTTTGCTCGACGGGAAACTGATGGACGACGTGAAGGTGGATGAGACTGACATCGGTGGGTCTACCCACAACATGCACGTTGATACGCCAATCAAGCTGAAGCGGGACGTAACCTGTTAAACAAGAAGAAGGGCCGTTCCTCCGGCACAGGGAAGTGCGGTTCTTAGGACCTATGTCAGGAAAAACAGAGCAGGCCCCTCGCACTCAGTCTGAAAAAATGCAAACCCCATTCGACCGCTTCAAGGAGGTCGCCTCTGTAGTCTTCCAGACCCCAAAATCATCTCTGCCGAAATCGACCACCAAGAAACCGCCACGCAAAAAGTAGCTGTCCAATAGTGGTACAGAGCTCTAAGTTATCCCCTAGATTGTATCCTAGTGAGCCAAGTATATTAATGCCCTAAAAATTACTCCCCACCTTCTGTGGATAACCTTGTGAACAAGTCACCTTTCATGGAAAAGAAGGCACGAATGACGCGTTTATCTATCAAACTGCCTATTTTTTAGGCGTCTGTACTGCATGAATCGACCCACAACTAATAGTATTCAACAGCATATTTCTGAATATTTTCACGCATTCCTAGCAGTATGTGTCTGACATTGAAGAATCACAACTACGCAGCCGTCGTGAATGCAATCATTTGGATCACTATCCACAGGATCAAGACTTTTCTGGGGATGGCGGTTCTCTGCATCAGGAGCGTGGTTTCGTATCTGTCAAGGACTTGGAGCAAGAAAGAAGGCTCCGGTGAATGGGAAAAAGATCTAGGGGAACTAGAGCCAAATGGCATTCCACAGACATGACCGGGGGCTTCCCTGCATGGCCTGGTGGCTCATTGGAGCTCCTGTTTTAGCCGGTCAAGAAGTTGTTCCAATCGCTCCTGATTAGGTTGATCCACGGTGATGAAGCCTACGCCAACCTCCCGTCCTCGATTCCAGCGTACCGCCGCTCGTGTAACGAAGATCGGTGTCGTGTCGCCAGGGACCTCGAGTCGGAGCGAGACCTGCAGACCCGAATAAACTTGCCCATCGATCTCAACAAGGCAGCCCCCTTTTGAAAGGTTCATCACTGTGCCGACCCATTCTTCCCGACGAGGGCCTGAGAGAATGCTACGAAGGTGGACCGAAAACCGCTGCTGGCGACGGAGATCCATGCGTGCTTCTCCTTACTGAGCCCAAGATGATTTGGTACAGGATAAGCTATGGCATCCCTGCTCGCAACACAAGGAATACGGTCAGCAAGCGGGGAGATTTAGTAGGAAACGGAAGACAAACGGACTACCAGGCGTAGGATTCCGGTGCAGGTCCGCCAGGACCCGGAAAGAGCTCATCCAGCTGTTTTAAGGTCTCGTCGCCGAGAGTAAGGCTTAACGCCCGCATGGCTCCCTCCAGCTGCTCCATCGTGCGAGGTCCAATAATCGGCGACGTCACGGCTTGTTGGTGTAGCAGCCAGGCGAGCGCAACATCCGCCGGTCGTTCACCAATGTGTGTGCACAGCACCTCATAGGCTTCGAGTTTGGGGCGCAACTTGACGACCTGTTGTTGCAAGTCTGCATCTGATCGACGTCCTGTTTTTGCGGGGTCTAGAACACCGGCCAAGAGCCCTCGCCCCAACGGACTCCACGGGATCAGGCCGATACCGTAGGCCTCGCAGGCGGGGATGACTTCCAATTCAACCATGCGTTCCGTCAGATTATACAGACTCTGCTCTGACACCAGCCCCAAGAAGTTGCGGCAGGACGCCGCTTCCTGAGCCTGGGCCAAGTGCCACCCGGCAAAATTGCTGCTGCCCACGTACACGACTTTTCCCTCCCTCACCAACTGCTCCATCGCCTGCCAGATTTCTTCCCACGGTGTGCCCCGATCAACATGATGCATCTGATACACATCAATCCAGTCTGTCCTCAATCGCCGAAGGCTGTCCTCACACGCTCGTTTGATGTGGACGGCCGACAGGCGTGATTGATTCGGCCAATCGCCCATCCGTCCATACACCTTCGTGGCCAGTACGACTTTGTCTCGACGGCCTTCACCTTGTGCGAACCAACGGCCGACGATCTGCTCCGTCCACCCTTCGCCGAGTTTCCAGCCATACACGTTCGCCGTATCGAAAAAGTTGAGGCCGAGCTCTAAGGCTCGATCCATCAGGGCGAAGCTGTCCGGCTCGGTCGTCTGCGGTCCGAAATTCATCGTGCCGAGGCAGAGCCGACTGACTTTCAGTCCTGACCGACCTAGATGGGTATATTTCAGGACGAACAGCCTTTCTATCTGGAAACAACCCTGCGGAAGGACCTCTATCAGCTCCAGCAAGCAGAGAGGGAAACATCCCCCTACTGAAACAATCGGTCGAGCTCAGTATCCCCGCCCCGTACTACCGCCACGCCCCATTCGATCGAGCGGAAGCGCCTCGTAGCGCACTTTGAGGTCCGGATGCTCGTTAAGATAGCGCTTAACCGCCGCATCATCTGCAAACACTTCGGGGCTGCGTTTGCGATATTCGTCGAGTGTCAGATCGTGCTTGGCGAGGAGAGCGGTCAGCTTGGTATTGATATCCGCCCCAATCTGTCGCATTTGTTCTTGTGACGGTTGCTGCCCTTCACCATAGCCCGCTCCGCTCTTGAAATAGTCCGTCATCATCTCACCGATTTCAATTCGGACATTGACGAACTTTTCCACGTCGGTGGGTTCAGCTGCAGAGGCAACGCCTGCGCATAACACAATGCCCAACAAAACATTGATAGCCCGATGCCAACACTTCATGGTCTAGATCCCTCCACCAAGTAGGTTACATACGCACGGCCAACCACTACGGCTCTCATGCTAGATCGTACGACAGTTTAGACTCCGGTCGGTGCGAGGAGGAAGGGGGTTAGTTTTCCTCTTCGCCATCGCGATGAGCGGAGGGGATGCCGTAGCGCTTGCACTTTTCCCAGAGGGCTTTCCGGGACAACCCCAAGATTCTTGAGGCGGTCGTACGACTCCCCTCGACACGCTCCAATACGGAGACGATATATTCTTTTTCAAAGCCTTCTCGTGCCGCAGCGAGCGAGGTCAGAGTCATACCTTTTTTCTTTTTTTCCCCGGTCAGGCCTTCGCTGCAGAAGCCACAGGATTCCTGGGGAACACCCCCGAGGTACGGACAGGATTGAAAGCCGCAGAGATCTGCGGGTTGAACCGTCGTTTGGTCGCGTCCGAGCGCCACGGCCCGTTCGACCATGTTTTCCAACTCCCGCACGTTTCCCGGGTACGAATAGCGAAGCAACAATTCGCGAGCGTGTTGGGAAAACCCACGCAGCTGTTTATTGAGCCTCTGAGCACACGCTTCCAACACATGCTCGGCGATCACCATAATGTCCTCTTGCCGTTGCCGGAGCGGAGGAACGACGATAGGTACGACATTCAGCCGGTAAAAGAGGTCTTCACGAAATCGCCCTAGAGCCACCTCTTTGCGAAGATCTTTTTGTGTGGCACAGACGAGTCGCACATCCGTTTCGATCGGCTCATTGCTCCCGACACGTTCAAAGGTGCGCTCCTGCAAGACACGCAAGAGTTTCACCTGCACCACCGGCGAAATTTCCCCGATTTCATCAAGGAAGAGGGTTCCCCGGTTGGCCATTTCGAAGCGGCCCCGGCGTTGACGCAGCGCTCCCGTAAACGCGCCCTTTTCGTGACCGAAGAGTTCCGCTTCCAGCAACGTTTCAGGTAATGCCGCGCAGCTCACTTTGATCAGCGGATACCCGTTCCGCGAGCTGTTCTGATGCAGAGCATTGGCGACGAGTTCCTTGCCGGTTCCGCTTTCCCCGACGATCAGAATGGTCGAGTCGGTCTCCGCGACTAACTTGATCTTGTCCAACACCGCACGCATCTGACTGTTCGCCCCTAAGATACCATTGAAGCAAAATTTGTCCTCGAGTTGATACTTGAGATCCTGATTTTCCCGACGCAAGGCAATCACGCCACTGACTCGTTCGACAATCAGCAGCAATTCATCCATCTGAAACGGTTTCGTGATGTAATCGAACGCACCCAGTTTCATGGCTCCGACGGCTGTTTCCACGGATCCATGCGCGGTGATCACCAGCACCTCGGTTCGGGGCTCTTTATCTTTGGCCGCCTTGAGCACCGTCAACCCATCGGCACCCGGCAGCCGGAGATCGGTGATCACCAAATCAAAGGTCTTCTCCCGAATCGCGTCGATCCCTTCCGAGCCGGAAGACACCGCCCGGACCTCACACCCTACAGCCTCCAACGCATCGGTCATTGAGAGGCGCATCAAGGGTTCATCGTCGACCAGCAGAACGCTCAACGCTTTCATACCTCCTTCTCCGCCAAGGTACGCTCTCGTGACACGGGCAAACAGAGCGTGAATGTCGTGCCTTTCCCGACTTCGCTCTCAACCAAGATTTTTCCACCATGACGCTCCACGATGCCAAGATTGACCGAGAGCCCAAGTCCCGTCCCCTCTCCCTCACCTTTCGTCGTAAAGAAGGGATCGAAGACACGCGGGAGGACGGACGCGGGAATGCCTGAACCTGTGTCTTTCACATCCACACGGCACACCCCCTCGGCCACGGATGTCCGGATCGTCAGAACTCCGCCCTTTTTCATGGCTTGCACCGCATTCAAGATCAAATTCATCAGGACCTGTTCAATCATGTGCCGATCGACCATCACACTGGGTAAACCATGGCCCTGGAAGGTTTCCAATCGGATCTGATTGGGAGCGAAGAGATGAGTCGTCAGCGCCAGCACCTGATCTACAATGCGATTGATATCAGCAGGGCTGTATTCGGGTTCGTGCTGCTGTGAAAAATCGAGCAACTGGCGAACGATCTTCTGAACACGCCGGACGCCATGTTCCATGGAGGCCCAGTATTCTTCTTGGCGTGCAGGCGATGGAGTGCCTTTTCGAAGGTTGTAGAGACAGTTGAGGATCCCGCCGAGGGGATTGTTGATTTCATGGGCCACACCCGCCGCGAGTTTCCCGATGGAGGCCAATTTTTCCGCATTCCGAATCTGCCGCTCCAGCTTTTTGGTCTCCGTCATGTCCCGCGCGATGCCCAGGACTCCAAGGATCTCGCCGTCGGCTCCTTGCAGGGGGGAGACACTGACCATGACGGCACGCGCTTCGCCCAGCCGAGTGACCACTTCGACCTCATACACCTGCTTGGCGCCGATATCCAATGTGTTCTTGAGCCGACGCCCCCGATGGCGCCGCGAAAGAAGTGAGAGATACGGACGGCCAATCAGATCATCCTTGCGATACCCCCAGGCATTGACCTTACTATTGACATAGGTGAACTGCTGATCCAGATCGAGCGTATAGATCACGTCATTGGCATTCTCGAGCAGGTTTTCTAGATACTGCTTGGTCTCCTCGATTTCTCTGGTTCGCTCTCTTACTTTCAATTCGAGATCTTCGCGGTACGACTGGAGCTGCCGCTCGAGCTTTTTCCGATCGGTAATATCACGGAGCTGTACCATGACAAGCCCTTGTTCGGTTCCACCCACCCGAATCAGGTCCATTTCCACCGGAATCTCATGCCGATCGGCGTGGTACACAGTAATTTCCTGGGTCGCGACCTGCCGCTGTTCGGTGCTCACATCGCGCAACCAGTCGTTGAAAGCCTGGTGATATCCGTCCGGCACGATGTCGAGAATGTTTTTTCCGATGATCTCCGATTCACCATAGCCCAACACTTGTGCTTCCCGCTCATTCACGGCGACGACCGACCCTGTGACACTTACCATGAACACAGAATCGGCCACAAAATCGAACAGCGCTTTGTATCGCGCCTGGGACACCGTCAGTTGCCGGGTACGTTCGGAAACCGCCTGCTCCAACCCGACGGTATACCGCTGCAATTCCTGCTCTAGACGGCGTCGTTCGGTCACATCCCGCACGAAGGCGCGGGAGTGAACCAGCCCACCGCGCGCTTGATCGAAGCGTGCCGTCGCATGAATTTCCACATCGATCGGCCGGCCATCCTTGGCCAGCAGTACCGTTTCCATAGAACTCTGCCCCTGCGAGACGAGCCGCTCCAGATAATGCAACACTTGCGATTCTCGTCCACTGGGAACGATCTCCCAGAGCTTCATCCCGTTCATCTCGTCATGGGTATACCCAAGTTTGTCGAGCCCGGTTTTATTGACATGAACCAGCCGACCGCCTCGATCCAGTTGGCAGATCATCTCCGGTGCATGTTCGATCAGATCGCGATATTTTTCCTCCAGCTGCCGGACCTCTGTCATTCGCTGTTCCAGCTGCCCGAACGAACGTTGGAGATTGTGCGCCATCTGATTAAAGGCCTGGGCAAGTCCTTCGATTTCATCACCGGTCTTCAACTCCAATCGCTGCTCCAAACGGCCGCTCCCTATCTGCTGCACTCCTTCCTGCAGCAGTCGAATGGGCCTCGCAATCCGTCGGGCAACAAACACTCCAATTCCTCCAAGCCCCATCAACACGACCGCGCCGAACGACAAAACCTTGGCCATCAGCTCGCCTAACGGGGCAAACGTTTCCCCCGGATCCTGACGCACCACCGTGCTCCAATGTTTCCCGCCGAGACTGCCGATTGCGAGTTGATCGGCAAATCGTACCGGCGCGAACCCAATGAGGGCATTTTTACTGCCATGCGAGTCGTCGGCAGCCACGGCCCATCCGGGTTTCGTCACGCTCAGTGCGCCGATCAATTCGGCATCGATGAAGTGCGCTTCAGGCCCGAGAACAGGGCAAATGATGACTCCCCCATCTGAAGCCAATAGCATGGCATGACCCGTCGCACCAAACGACCCCTCGGCGATGGACTGGAACAATGTGTCCCGCCGAAGCAGGATGGCCACCGTTCCGATCACAACCCGGCGTTGATCGTCGAAGATCGGTGCCGCCACGACGACCACATGGGTTCCAAAGGCAGGATCAAAGGCAATTTCGCTCACGTAGGGCTGCTGGCTGCCGCCCTTCACCACCGCTTGCCACCAGACTGTCTTTGCATAAGAGTATTCCACCTGGGGAATGGAACTGACGACCAACGCGCCTTGTCCGTCAGCAACCAAAATGCCGACGTAATCAGACTTTCGAATCTCGTGCCATCGGATTAAGTAATTGGTCACAATTCGATTGACGAAGAGCGGGAACTCGCTTCGCTTATCACGCTGTCCCCAACGCTGTTGCCAATCCCTGATCATTTCCGAAATGCTCTGAGCATCTTTACCCTCATACGTCCGATTGGCCTCGGAGACGGCGGTGCGGAGAAAAGGCGTGGTCGCGAGCTGCTGGGCTTCATTCATACCACGGGTGATGTGGATTTCGATCCGACGGGCGGCCTCGACAGCCACTTCCTTGAAATTCGTCCCCGTCGACTCACGCAAGGCACGTCGTTCTTCTGCGTAGATCAGGGCAAGCAGGAGGGCGAGCGGCAAGAGGCCGACCATCACAATCGCTGCGATGATCTTCTGCTGGAGACTGTAAGACCGGCTCCAGTGTGCCATGATTACACCACGGAGAGATGTGAACGGTGCGTTGTTACCAACACGTGATCGCTTCGAGTGGCACCTATTGGGGTTGTGCCAAACTCATCATTCAACATCGACTCCACGCGAGATACGAGCGACGCACGACGCTCTATTCCACCATTCGGTCAGCTGCGTTTCAAGAGTCGACCCGGGGTTCCGGGCCACAAGAGCAGGAGTGGACTCGCGACGAATACGGATGAATAGGTACCAAAGATTACTCCCCAGAGGAGCGCCAGCGAAAAATCGTGCAGGACTTCTCCGCCAGCCAAGGTCAGGGGAATGAGGACAATGACGACCGTCAAACTCGTGACGATTGTGCGGCTCAACACCTGATTGATGGCGCTGTTGATTGTCGCTTCTTCACTTTCGCGCCGGCGTAACTTCAGATTCTCTCTGATTCGGTCGAACACGACGACGGTGTCGGTCAAGGAATATCCCGCCAGGGTCAAAAGTGCCGTCACGATCAAGAGGGTGATCTCTTTGTCCAGGATGTAGAAGGCTCCGATCACGGCCAGGACGTCATGAAACGTCGCCAGCGCCGCCGCAACGCCAAACCGAAGCTCGAATCGTGCCGCAATGTACAGAATAATACCCGCAAATGACACGACGATGGCCACGAGCGCATCTTCTTGAAGTTTCTTCCCGATGGCCGGCCCGATCTCAGTTGTCGAGTCCACGACGAACTTGTTGTTCGGGAACTCCTTGCCGAAGATTCCCACCACACGTTCCGCAACCTTTTCTTCGATCGTTGTTGAAGCCTTCACTCGAATCAGCAGCTTGTTGTCCTGTCCGAATTCCTGCAACTCCGCATCGTTTAACCCGCTCGTCTGTAGCGCCTTGCGGGCCTCATCGATTCGAATCGGTTGTTCGAACTTGAGTTGGACGGCTGTCCCCCCGGCGAAGTCGATACCCAAATTAGCCGAGCCCCGTGCAATTTGAACGAGGGCAATGAGTCCGAGCATGACCATGACCCCCGAAAAAAGAAAGGAGAACTTGCGCTTGCCCATGAAGTCAATGTTGGTTTTCCCGAGAATCTCTAACATGCGCGCTCCCTTTTGATAACCTTGGGCTTCCTGATGAATGCTAATTGCTGACGGCTTCATGGTTAGATGCTCAGCGCTTCGACTTTTTGCCGCTGATACAACACATCAAAAATGACTTTTGTCCCGACCAAGGCTGTGAAGAGATTGATCGCAATACCCAGACAAAGCGTCACGGCAAAACCTTTGATGGGGCCGGTTCCAAATAGAAACAGAGCCACCCCGGTAATCAGCGTCGTGACGTGTGAGTCGATGATCGTCAGTAACGCTTTGTCGTAACCCGCATCGATCGCCGATCGTACCGCCTTGCCCCCGCGTAGTTCCTCGCGAATGCGCTCGAAAATCAGAACGTTCGAGTCGACACCCATTCCGATGGTGAGCACGATGCCGGCGATCCCAGGTAGAGTCAACGTGGCGGTCAACGCGGACAGTGCTCCCATAAGACAGACCAGGTTCAATATCAAGGCAAAGTCCGCGATCAGCCCGGACAAGCGGTAATACACGATCATAAAGACCACAACCATGGCTCCTGCGATCAGGGTCGCCCTCACTCCCTTATCGATGGAATCCTGGCCGAGCGACGGCCCGACCGTAAGATCCTGGACGATTTTCAGCGGCGCCGGCAACGCGCCAGCCCGCAGAACGATCGCCAAATCATTGGCCTCCTGCGTCGTAAAAGTCCCGGTAATCTGAGCACGTCCTCCCGAAATACGCTCTTGAATGACCGGCGCCGAATAGATGTTGTTATCAAGCACGACCGCCATGCGTTTTTTGACGTTTTCACCTGTAATCCGTTCGAACTCCTGCCCGCCTTTGGAATCAAAGGAGATGGACACATACGGATCGTTGAACTGGCCGATTGCAACCCGCGCATCGCTCAGCACATCGCCGGTGAGCATGACCCGCTTTTTGACCACATAGGGAACGTGATATTCGAAACCGGTGTCCTTATCGACCACTCGTTCGAATAAAATCTCGTCCCCCTCGGGCACTTTGCTCGCAAACTGCTGGAGCACTTCCACTCCTTTGTCCTTCGGAACACGGACGGGCAGGTCGAGCCGGATATCTTCATCCAACATTTTGAATTCGAGCAGTGCCGTTTCCTTGATGAGATCCTTGGCGCGTTTCGGATCCTTGACACCGGGCAGCTGTACAACGATTTGCTTCAACCCCTGTCGCTGAACGATCGGCTCCGCAACACCGAATTGATCGATCCGATTCCGGATGGTTTCCAATGCCTGATTGATAGCCGAGTCCTTGATCCGCTTGGTTTCCGCTTCGCGAAGCTCCCACACGACAGTCGCGGTCGACCCACCTGATTCCTTCTCGACGAAAATGGGAAAGTTGTCGATGGCCTTTTGGGCAGGAGCCTTTGCGTCTGGATTCTGCAGTTGAATCGTGATTTGGTCATGACCGGTTCGCTTGACCGAGGCGACCGCGATAGACTTCTCGGCCACAAGATCCTGCAGCGCGGTGACAGAACGGTCCACCGCGATCTCTACGGCACGGTCCCCATCCACCTCCAGCACCATATGAATACCACCCTGCAGATCCAAACCTAATGTGATGCCCTTGTTTGGCAATACACCCTTCAGCCAGCCAGGTAACGCTTGATAGAGGGGCTGATATGACGGAAGACATGCCACGACCGACCCCACGAGCACCAATATTAACAACCATAAGCGCCCACCAACTTTTTTCATCTCGTCCGCGACCTCTTATCCCGTTTGACCTACGTGTCTTTCTCTTTGTCTTTGTCTTCGTCTTCTCCACGCACTCGCGCGATATTTTCTCGCTGCATCTTGACCTTCGTATTGTCAGCTATTTGTAACGTAACCGTCTCCTTCCCGAGGTTGGTAATCGTCCCCCAGATTCCCGACGTCGTCACCACCTTGTCGCCTTTCTTCAACGCGTCCAACAACGCCTGCTGCTGTTTTTGCTTCTTCTGTTGAGGCCGGATCAGGAGAAAGTAGAAAATGACAAAAATCAGGAGGAACGGGATCAGCGACAAGAACCCGCCCGCCCCTCCGTTGGCACCCGATCCGCCTCCGCCCGTGCCTTCCGCCCATGCTATCGATTCCATCAACATCGAACAAATCCCCTTCTATGTATGACAGCTCCTATGCAATTCGCTGTATAGTTCAGGCTCGCCATTGGCTGCTCCGGTCGTCATCTCTGACTGCCGATCGTGATCGCGGTAAAAGGCCTCGCGGAATGCGGCAAACCTCCCTTCCACCAGGGCCTCCCGTATCCGGCGCATCAAGTCGGAGAAATACCATAAGTTATGAATCGTGTTGAGCCGTGCCCCCAACATTTCTTTAACGGCAAACAAGTGGTGGAGATAGGCCCGCGAGTACCGACGACATACCGGACAAGCGCAAGCGGGATCCACCGGCCGTTCATCAACGGCGTATTGTGCCTGCTTGATGACCACCCGACCTGACGCGGTAAACAGAGAGCCAGTTCTGCCATGACGCGAAGGGACGACACAATCAAATAGATCGATACCCCGAGCCACGCCTTCGACCAAGTCTTCAGGGAGCCCGACCCCCATGAGGTAACGGGGCTTTTTCTCCGGCAACTCCGGAACAGTGAGATCGAGCACGGCATACATGTCGGCTTTCCCTTCTCCGACTGAGAGCCCGCCGACCGCGTAACCGTCAAACCCCAATGTCGCCAACTCCCTGGCTGAGTCGAGGCGCAAGTCGGGATCCAACCCCCCTTGTACGATACCGAACAGCGCCTGATCGGTTCTTCGTCGGCTCGCCTGACAACGCTCGGCCCAGAGCTTGGTTCGGCGCACACTCTCTTGAATCACCTCTCGACCAGTAGGAAGCGCGACGCACTGATCGAGCACCATGATGATATCGGCTCCTAACGCCTCCTCGATCTCTATCGCCTTTTCAGGTGTAATGAAATGTCTTGAACCGTCAATGTGTGACTGAAACGTGACCCCGTCGTCGGTTACGTCACATAACTTCGCTAAACTAAAAATCTGAAATCCTCCACTGTCGGTGAGAATCGCTCCCGGCCATCCGGTGAAGGCATGGAGCCCTCCCATTTCAGCCACGATTTTATGACCAGGGCGCAAATACAGGTGATAGGCATTATTGAGAATCAACGGGAAGCCCAATTTCTGAAGGTCATCCGACTCGAGCCCTTTGACTGGTCCCAACGAACCCACCGGCATGAACGCGGGTGTCTGAATCTCCGCATGATTGGTGGTCAGCAGACCGATACGGCCCTTAGAGCATGGATCCGGTTGTTCGACCTGATAGCGCATCATCTTCCGTAGGATGTCTCTGCTACATGTGCTCAGGCGCTGAGATGCCGAGCACGTCAAGCCCATTTTTGAGGACTTGCTGGACAGCCCCCATCAGGACCAGGCGCGCTGCAGTCCGCTTGGGCGTGAGGACTTCGGGGGATGCCGATTCGTCAGGCTCGTGATCCGTCGCAGCGGGCAACACACGATGCTTGTTATAAAATGTATGGAGCAGCGCCGCCAATTGCTGGAGGTAATAGGTCACACGGTGTGGTTCGAAGGCCACGGCACTAGCCTGGATGACTTCAGGATAGGAGGACAGTTTTTTAATCAGTCCCAATTCATCGGGATCCGTCAAAACCGAGAGGTCCGCCTCCACGACGGATGGGCGGGCAATTCCCCGTGCGGAGGCCACCCGCCAGAGACTGCAGATTCGAGCATGGGCGTACTGGACATAATACACTGGATTGTCGGCGGATCGCTGTTTTGCCAACTCCAGATCAAATTCGAGATGAGTCTTGGAATCCCGCATTAAGAAAAAGAACTTTGCGGCATCCGCTCCGACTTCGTCGATGACTTCCCGCATCGTAATGAATTCCCCGGTCCGCTTGGACATCTTCACCTCAGCCCCGTCCCGCAATAGCTTGACCAACTGGACGAGCACCACTTGAAGCCGTTCTTTCGGAGATCCATACGCTTGCATCACGGCTTGCATGCGGGGAATGTACCCATGGTGATCGGCGCCGAAGACATCGATCAGCAGATCGTAGCCGCGCCGGAGCTTGTCGTGATGATAGGCGATATCGGAGGCGAGATAGGTGTACTCACCGTCCTGCTTCTTGACCACGCGGTCTTTTTCATCACCGTACACCGACGCCCGAAACCACCACGCACCTTCCTGTTGAAACAAGAGCCCACGCGTCTTCAATTCATCCAAGGCCTGCTCGATTGCTTTGGATTCCAGCAGAACGGACTCGCTGAACCAGGATTGAATCTCAATACCAAAGGCCGTGAGATCATCACGGATGAGTCCGAGGAGTTCCTGATACGCAAGGAATCGGCAGCGGGCTTCAAGATCCGCATGAGCGAGGGCACGTGCTTCACGATCCAGTTGTTCCTTGATCCGTTGAGCCACGTCCGTGATGTAGGTGCCATGATAGCCATCCTCAGGAAAATCGACAGCCTGCCCGGACAACTCTTGGTAACGGGCATAGACGGACGCGCCCAACAATTTCATCTGGCGTCCTGCATCGTTGACATAATACTCACCCACAACCTCGTACCCGATGGCCCTCAGCAATCGGATAACCGCCTGTCCGACCGCGGCACCTCTCCCATGTCCGACATGCAATGGACCGGTCGGGTTTGCGCTCACATACTCAACCAGCACACGACGACCGATTCCGATATCTGTTCGACCGTAGCGGGGTCCCTGCCGCTCAACTTCACGGATGACCTCCTGCCAAAGGGCGGGTTTGACGGTAAGATTCAAGAAACCGGGACGGACGATTTCAACGCGGTCGAACAGTTGCTCCTGTTCAGATAGGTTCTCGACGATAATGCGGGCGATATCATGAGGCGCTTTATGTTCAGAAGAAGCCAATGACATTGCCACCGTCGAAGCCAGGTCCCCCCACTCCGGCCGTTTAGGAGCATCCAGACTCAGTGTTGGCCAGGCCGTTGTCTTTAACTGCCCCTTTTGCTTCGCCTCATTCAGGGCACCAAGGAGCGCTGTGGTCACCTTTTCCTGCACAACGCCTTGCGACACAACAGTTCTCCTAAGTCCTTACCAATGAAAGGAAATTAACGCGCCACTCTAGCATATGAGGCAAGTAGAGACAAGGCGGTTTACCTGGAATTCCGAGGGCTTGCGACTTTTATACCCGTGTTTCAAGTCCCAATGAAGTCAGCATCTTCTCAATCGGCACATCGAGACAGGGTTTCTCGTGACACCCTGTTACGGCCTCCCATGATGGACAGACACACGATGCCCCTCGCAAGATCGTCACATGATCACCGAGAGGTGCCCATCGAGAGGGATCCGTCGGACCAAATACTGCGATCGTGCGCACACCCAGCAAAGCCGAGAGGTGAGTCATACCGGAGTCATGACCCAAATAAAGCGCAGCATCCGCTAGGATTCCTGCAAGCAGGGGGAGGTCAAGATTTCTGAGGACAGGAGGCCGCTTGTTAGCCAAGTTCAGCACATCCTCTACCGCATCATGATCGGCAGGTCCCTCTAAGACTAGTGGACAGATCCCTTCTTTCCGAAATTGCTGGAGTATAAGAGCTATTTTCCCTGGCCCAAGGCACTTGTGCATGCTTCCACTTCCCGGGTGCACCAGCGCCAGCGGTCGATCGGGCACAATCCCCATGGAATGAAGATACGTTCTACCCCGTCCCACGAGATGGTGGGGAATCTCGATCGTACGCTCGCTAGACACTTTCTCCTCGACTTGACCTATTGTTTCAAGAAAGCGATCGCGCTGATGGCTTGCTCGCAATCGTGGAGAAAATGGTGATTGGATGTACGATTCTGCTACATCGCATCGCCGGACAAGGGCAGCCAGAGCGCCCTCCTTGTCTTCCGTCCACGCCACGAGGACATCGCATCGCTGCAGCCACAACTGTAGCTCCTCAGATAGGTAAGCGGATTCACCAAACAAACCCGCGCATGCCTGTCCTTCTACGGACATCCATTCATCGACCAGTCGACAGAGGTGAAGAAATCGACTGATCGTAGCGCCGGCAATCAGCAGGATCTCGTGCTGTGGGAACCTCAGCCCAAGGTTCCTTATCGCGGGGACAGCCAACAAGACATCCCCGAGCGCACCAGGATGAAGTATGACGATTGTCCGCTTCATGCAAGTGCCTGGAACCCTCACAATCACGAACCTATAGAGCTGTCGTTGAGCGATCGAGCTGCTTCAAGATCCGAGGGTGTATTGATATTGCGGAATGATCGCCCATCGGGGTCAATGCTGCTCACCTCGGCCTCGGTGATCAATCGCACGCGCAGAGCGGGATGCGCAGCGATGTCTTGAATTTTCACTTCGTGCCTGCGAATCATATCTTCGAGAATCGGCAAACAACGTCGGCTATAGACGGCATGTGTCGGCTGAAGGCGATTTTTCCAGAGTGCGATGACGATGTCAGCCTCTTCCTTCAAGGCAACCATATACTCAATAAGGCTGGAGCAGAGAAACGGCATATCGCACGCAGCAACGAATATGTGCTGAACAGTAGATTGTTGAAGCCCGGTATAGAGCCCGCCGAGACTCGCGCAATTTGGGACAAGATCGCGCACTACCGGCACGCGCACGGACAGTAACGGGCTGTCCTGCGCAATCACCACACACATCTGCTGAAAGAGCGCGCACATGACCTCGACGCTCCGTTCAATCAGAGTACGGCCCCCGATCATAAGGAATCGCTTATCTGCGCCCATCCGCTTACTCTTTCCTCCGGCAAGAAGAACGCCCATCACATCAGTGATCATGAGTTCGTCGCTGTCCTGTAAAAAAAAAGGGGGTAGGTTACCCCACCCCCTCAGTCTTACTACATTGATGTTCTTTTCTTGGAGAAGGCTATAATGTCTTACCCTTTTTCTTGTTCGCACGACGCGTCAAGACCCAGCCCTCTAGCAGTACCACACCGACAGCAATCACAGCGGGATAGATGTAGGTTTCCTGAGGAACCGGCGGGTTCATAAACGTGTAGAAGAAGGCCGAAACAGCCATTTTTCGCCCAGCATCTCCGTTGTGTCCATCCCACGCAAAGAACACTGTTGGAATATACTGCCCAACTTCAAAAAAGGTGTCCTCGTCGTAATCCTGATCCTTTTTATTTCCAACAGGTCGCTGAATGATGACATACCAACGACCATTCTTCCACTCTGCCTTTACAAGCTTCATGCTCTCTTCATAGTTGTCGCGCTCTTCAAAATCCTTATCCCAACCGGTCCCTTTGAAGGCACGGAGAGAACCATCTGCTTCCCATTTGACGATGTCAACAGGGAATTGGTCATTGGTGCCGAACAGGTAACGAGGCTTGATCGGTGCAGGAAGCTCCTTCCACTTCACAGCCGTTTCGATCGCAATTGCGTCGTTGTAAACCGTGTAGTTATTTTGGTGCGCTGCGATTGACCCTTCCTCGCCAGTCTTTGGATCCTGTTCCTTTACATCGATATTAACCTGTGTTGGTGCCCAGGGTAGCTTGGCTTCAGCAACGCTCTTGGTTCGGTCGTCCCACTCAAGCAGATACGCAATTGATTTATCGTTGTAGAGAGACCGTACCCAGATATCATCGATCCGATTGACAAAGTTTCTAGGCTTATGGGTGATCTGTCCACCCATTGCAACGTACCGCTTCGGGGCCTTTTGCCACGCTTCATGCTCAATATCAGCTGGAATCTCCCCCTCGACGAGGTCGGATGGGATGACAAAATTGATCTTCGGCTTATCTGTTAACGGGTCAATTGGAAGCGGACTGCCCAATGCGTCCCTTTCACAGAGAGAATTAACAAAGTTCGCGATGTCCCATCGTTCATCAACTGACGTGTTATCGGCAAATGAAGGCATCGGGGTGCCATTGACGCCGGTGGAGAAGGTTCTGAAAATATTGCTTACGTTGTATGGATCCTGCCGACTGCCTCTAAAGTTCCAGCACTTATGCCAATTGGCCGGCTGAATCGAGAAGCCCCAGTCATCTTTCAAATTAAAAGCGTTTCCATCACCACGGCCTTCCATTCCATGGCACTCAACGCACTTCTTTTCAACGATCAGTTCCGAACCGCGCTTCTTACTCTCATCCGTTGCTGGTTTTGCCTTAAGATCACCGAGTTGCAAGATGGTTTGAGTTTCCGATTGCTTGTCTGTGAATTTTCGATCCTTAACCAACTGCGTTGTGACAAAAGACAGGACTTGAAGGCGTTGCTCTTCGGTCAGGATCCCCTCCCACGGAGGCATGGCCGAACCAGGCAATCCATGAGTTACCGTTTCAAAGAGATCGTTTTGACCTGGGACCGGCTTTTTTGCGTCAAACAGCGGAAGTTCGCCGCTGGCGGTATGGCGAATTTTAAATGTCCCTTGATTGAAGTTTCGTGGACGAGGCCAAAGCCGATCGGCTCCAGGTCCATCACCGGCGCCATCGACCCCGTGACACCAGACGCACTTGGTGAAATAAACACGTTTCCCAGCCTCAATCATTTCTGCGGAGGGTTCAGGTGCGAGATCTCCCTTTTTAAAGCCTTCGGGGAGCCCTTGTGCTGAAACAATCGAATAGCCAGCACTAGACACCAGAACGACTCCGAAGGCAACGACGGCGGTAATTCCGGCCTTCCGAGTTATGCTGTCCATCATGTTCATCCTCATCTCTCTGTATGTCTGAGTTATCAATAATACAATTTCTTTGTTAATCCCAGGTACGGGGATAGTACCCTGTGTGCCAATATTCAAACAAAATTACCTTCCAGATTTCGTCGACGGTCAAATGCTGTTCCCATGGGGGCATAACCGAGGCCCAAGGGAATCCTTCATTCGGCAACCCGATACCACCCTTGGAAACACGCCAGAAGATAAATGTTTCTTGGAGTTGCGCGATTGTCCCTGGATCGGTGAAATTTGCCGGGATTGGATTGAAAGCGAAGGCGTGCAGCCCGCGGCCGTTGAGATTATCACCATGACAGAAATGACAATTTTGGAAGAATATTTCGCCTCCCTCTCGCACATACTTCAAATACCCCGTATTCTTGTCGTCCCACGGATTAGCATTCGGCTTCATCAAACGCCCCATACCTTGCTCCACAATATTGGCGTTCGAGAACTCCTGATCGTATTTTCCCTCTGGATTGACTCGATATGGATTCTGCGAGGTCTGTAATGTATACGTTTTACCATGGACCTTCGTGCTTGCTGGTGGTGCCGGGTGAACCGTTCTGAGCTCGATAGGCTCCTCGGACTTCGGCATCATCGCGTTGTAGGAAAATCCACCGATCAAAATCGGCAGAATAACAAGATAGGCATAACGTAAAAGCTTATTCGCACCCGTCTGCGCGTCAAGCACATTCATGATCGGCTGTTTGAACTTCTTCCAATCGTCTTCATTGGCCGAGACCCACATGAAGACCGCGACCAGAGATACCGTTCCATACATGGCGCGCACGCTGAAGGGAATCGGTGGATAGACACGGAATTTCAGATAAAGCAGTACAAATGCCCAGAACCCGATTCCCTGCCAAAAACGTGGGAGAGGCGTACCCATAGCGCTCATCATATAGCTCAATCCCGTGAACCCAGCGACGAAGCAGGCAAATTCAAAAAGCATTTGCATAGGCATATAGCCTTCGACTAAACGCACGGTATTCGAAGGGACGACATCGAAAATCATCCCTCCCAGAAGAAGAAGCCCAGCTACTCCAATCAAGGCACCGAGTGACATCAAGGCTTTCATCGGCAACTCCCTTTACTCTCCGCAATACAGGCAATTGGAGGCAGCTATCAGATCTTTGGCGGCGGCGCTCCAGTTTTCACCTGTGATAAATAGTCGACAATTTTCTTCAATGCACCCGCGCTCAGCTTTTGGCCGAAGACCTTGGGCATGGTGTTGTCAGGAAACGGCTTCACGACGAAGGCGCTCGGATCTACGATAGACTCCATAATGTATTCTGCTGGTGATTTGGCCGTTCCTTTATACGTAGGGTCTTTGATCCGCTGTGCTGCGGTTGTACCTTCTTCAAGTTTAGGACCGATGGTCCCCATGGCTCCGGGGATCCCAGGAATCGTATGACAAGAGACACATTGCGCCTTGGCAAAAATCTGGTCCACCGGTTCTGACCCATCAGCCATCAGTGAAGTAGCTCCAGCAGGCTTGTCTTCGGCCATCTTAGGACGGTCGGCTTCAGGGATGAACTTTTCGTAGGACTTTATGATTTCTTCGAAAGAAGGAGCATCAACTCCCTCACGCACATACATCCAAGTATCCACAGCCGCGAGTTCTTGAAGACTGAGGGAGATTGGTGGCTTATGGATAGCTGGCATGGGGCTTTGCTTGTCATTTGTACCCTTCACACCGTACCCTGAAACCACATAGCAACTGGGACACGCGTGTGATTCTGCGATGTACTCTTGTGAATTTTCTGCCGTCCCCGAACCAGGGAAGGCCTCCTTGACTTCGTATTCCCGTTTGGATGGATTTCCTTTGGAATATTTCGGGTCTTCTAATCGCTCCTTCCCACGAGTAGGAAGTCCTGCTAGATTAGGCGCTCGCTCGCCGAGCATACCGGCATGGAAGGCATGACAGAGGGGACATTGCCCTTTGCCGATTGCGCCTTGCTCTTTATTCTTCCCCACTCCGCCAAAGATAAGTTTCTCACCTTCATCAGCCAGCTGCTGCGGGGTCATCGAATCCCACGTTTTCTTCTCTTCTACAGGTGGAAAACCACCTTCGACTTGCGGAAGCCAGTTCCCATAGCCAGAGAGAAACGCGGCTACGAAAAACATGAACCCGCCGACCCTCAACATTGCACGGATATTGGTAAAGTACAATGCCATGACGAAGGTCGTCAGGGTAATCGTCACAAGGGACATCGGCAGTAAACGGCTTTCGCCATAAAAATTCGTTTTGTAATTGACGATTGCCATAAACAAGAAGAAGCAGGAAACAATTCCGATGAATGTCTTGAAAACCGCGCGCTTCTTTGCTGCAGGATCGCTGATAGACATCTGAAAATAAACCATCAGGCCTGCAAGGACGGCCAGAGCCATCCAACTCGCCGAGAGTGTTTCAGCAATCAGGTTACCCAAGGTCTTGACCTCCTACTGTTGCAGAGAGGGAAGAAGTGCCTCCCCTACCGCTGAGTCAACCATCAACAAGAGACGAAAATTTAGTGACTAGGAGCCGGCTGTGCAACACTGCCAGGTATGCCCGCCTTTGCTTCCACCGGAGCCTTTTTCGCACCCAAGCTGCCCATCCAGAAGACAAAAAGGATACTGATCCAGAAAAACAGCACATTGAATGAGATCATATTCGCGGCAAATCCGACCGTATGCGTATAGGCCCAAGGGGAATTGTCACGCATGATCTCATTGACATGCCAAAACAGACGGACTGACGAGCGAATATAGCCCATTAGTGCCATCATCCAGGTAAACGCAGTCGCCAGCATGATAAGGGCATACTGTGAGCGGACCGAAATCTTACCCCACTCAATCGCTCCCATTTGCTTTGCCCCTCTCATCATCACACTGTTCAGCGTGAACATGAAGAAGAGACATGACAACGTGGTCGCCACTTGCGGGACAGACAAACCGACTCGGACGTTCGCCGGAATGTAATACCCGTAAACTGCGAGCCAGATGATATTGACGTAGGCGCAGGCAAAGAACACTCCCATAAAAATGTTTCCGAACCTCGCCCATGACACGGTTGAGACCTTGTTACCTCGCATATACCAAATGAAACTCAGGACGGTCGTTGTAATAATGACGTTGATTCCGCCATTCTTCGCCGACATGACCCCGAAGTTACCCAGCACCGGATGCTGCTGGCCTCCCATGGCCTTTAATTCGGCTGGTGTCATGACCATGGTGTGTGGTGTAATAAAAACTAAGAATCCGCAGATGAGCAGAAACACAAGGTATTTAATGTACCGTTGATATTTCTCAGCACCGCGCATGCGTCCCATTGCCTGCCACAGGTAGTAGTTAGTACTCAAGAAAAGAATGCCGATCATTGTGGCCTGAATGATAAACAACCAGGCAAGCAAACCGCCCATCAAGGTGATGCCCATCTGTTGGCGATAGGCATATACTTCACGCATCAGCCAATAGCCGGCAAAAGGTAATGGAATCAAGAAGGCCACGCCGAGCGCCATGGCAATGTAGCCCATCCAATCGTAGTGCGCCCGGTCCTCATCGGTCTTTGCCGCCAGAAACTTATAGGCGGCGTACGCGGCGACGACTCCTCCCCCGAACGCCATGTTGCCCAGAATGCGATGAAGATTGAGTGGGTTCCATAAGGCAGTGTGAATGACGTGCCAGATATTCCCGAGGTACCGGCCCTGTTCATCGACTCCGGCCGGCGACATCATGAAACCGATCCAAGAATTCGCCAGGAACATGAGTAGCGTGCCGATGATATTCAGAACCACCGACATGCTCAGATGAATCCACTTCAGGAAACCCTCCTTCATCTTGTCCCAGCCATAATAATAGATATAGAGGGTCCCGCTCTCCGCCACAAACATCAATGCGTAGATGTGCATGACCGGACGGAAGATACTGGACAGATACCCAAAGAACGCCGGATACAGAGTCAAAAATGTAAAGATCAGAATGCCACCCAGAATGGCCGTGAGCGAGTAGGCCGTGAGACTGATTTTGATGAAATCATACGCCAGCTGATCGTAACGCTTCGCGAGCGCCTTGTCTTTGGTCACGACGCCCATGAACTCGATGATCATACAAAAGATCGGCACAGCCAACACGAAGCTTCCATAATAAAGATGCTGTTGGTTGGCAAACCAAATTAAGACACGACTTTCGAAATTGTATCGTGGATAATCTTTGGGGCCATCCACGGTTTTAGGAGCAGGAGCACCGACTACAATCCCTTCCGTCTTGTAGTAGACATCCCGGCCCTTCTCAACTTTATCTCCATCCTTCTTTGCCGCATCGCCGGCAGCAGCCTCCTCACCGATAGCCGGTGAAGGCAACGCGACGACGATCGGAAGCAGAAGGAGGCCAACCATCATGCAGAGCGCCATGATCGAAAAAACGCGCTTGCCGGTCAAAAGGCCCATGGAATACCTCCTTGATACACTCTCGTTAAAAATATACGAATTCCTCAGAAGACTTGACTACTCCCTGCACAGACTTACTGCCGGAATAGGTACCAGTAGTCCAGTCCCTGCATGTCCATCAGATAGTGATCGACCAATGTAAAATAGCCGACCGCGATAATAAGGGAGACGATCACTGCAACTACAGGATTATTTAATGCACTCATTACTTCTTCTCCTCTTACTTAACCCAGCTATCTGTTGATTGAGCTGTGCGGCCAGACCCCTGGCAGCTGGACGAGATCAGCACCTCAGCAGGGACACTGGATTCCGGCAAACCAGTAGAAAAACCATATTCCGACAGCACAGGTAATGTAGAAAATCATCTTGCCGATTTTTATCTTAATTTCGCTGTCAGGGGTAACGCTTGCCATCTGTTGTACTCCCGATCAAAATAGTTTGGTGGGCAATTCAGAATTGGTGCATTTTCTTGACAGGTACCAAACCCTATGTTATCAAACTTTGTCGCTAGTGCGCGAATCAACAGGAGAAACCGTGACGAAGAACTCAAAAGTGTTTGACATTATAGTTTTGGCCGGTATGGTTGTCAACATCATTTTGGCCGTGTTTTTGATCCTTTACTACTTTGATTTTCTCTAGGTTCATCAGGTTTTCTTCTCTGCCGCTTCTGCCGTTCCCGTCTTCGAAATTGCGCAGCGAAATCCGATCGTTTCATCTCGAAAATCCGGCATCATCTTACTTCGGCTGGTAATCCGGATATCACCCCCGGTCGTCGTATACCCTCCCCCCCTGAGGACCCGATAGGTACCATGCTCAGGGCTTAGAGGATTCTGATCCGGCGAATCCCTGTAGTAGGTCTCTTGGTACCAATCATCCACCCATTCGATGACATTGCCGGCCCCATCCATAACTCCATAGGGACTCTTATCGGCCTGAAACGTTCCCACGCGCGCGGATACCTCGTGACCGTCCTGCACACGCGCCCAATTGGCACCCTGAGGCTGCTCTTTATTTCCCCATGGCCAAAGCCTCCCGTCCGTTCCTCGCATAGCCTTTTCCCACTCCGCTTCGCTCGGAAGACGCTTCCCTTTCCAGTGGCAATATTCCGCCGCATCATCCCACGATACATAGACGACCGGCTGATTTGTTCCTTGCACCTTTCCACCGCTCTTGGCGTAACGTGCTGGTAATCCGGGCTTCCGATGGCCGGTTGCCAGGACGAACTGTTGATATTGATGATTGGTCACTTCGTACCGATCGATCGAGAAGGTATCCAGGGAAATCGTACGCTGCGGTTGCTCGTCGAATCCACCATCCTTCGTTCCGCGAACGAATGGCCCTGCCGGAATCGTCACCGTATCATCTGGGATTGGCTCCTCTCCAGGAGCGCTCTCTGGCGTCGACTCAATTTCAGCGCCAACTCCAGACTCTGACCTTTCATACGGTGTTAATGTGGTACCACGTAAGATAGCTATGATGGGCATCGCAGCACAGGCCAACACGACAATCAGAAAGACCAATTTGAATTTTGATTCGAGCATGCCGATCTATGACTCAGCGCCGCCTCCGGCAGTTTGATCCAGATCACTTGCGCATCGAATACCGATCGTCACGTCGGTTCGCCAATGTTTGGCTGCAAATCGCTTGGACAACCTCGCATTATGCTCGGTCTCCCGCCATGAGCCTCCTCGCACAACTTTAAGATCCGCATTCTCCGGCCCCTTCGGATCACGAAATGGAGACTTCTTGTAGTAGTGTTCGTCGTAGGAGTCCTCCACCCACTCCGCCACGTTGCCTGTCATGTCATACAGACCGTAAGGACTTCGTCCCACCTCGAATGAGCCGGGCGGCGCCAGATACTTATATCCGTCTTCGCTGCCATCGAGATTGGCGGCATTGGTGACAAATTTATCTCCCCAGGGATATTTTCTTTTACTCTCTCCGCGACCGGCCTTCTCCCACTCGGCTTCGGTAGGAAGTCGCTTGCCGGCCCACTTGCAGTAGGCCATAGCTTCGTCCCAGGAAACACTCATCGCCGCAAAGCCCGGTATCAAGACCTTCGACTGATCGTCGTCGAACACTTCAATTCTGGGCATCGCCCGTTTGGTCATTTTCGCAAACCGCACATATTCCTCTTGCGTGACTTCTTTTCGATCGAGATAGAACTCCTTCAGGTAGACTTGATGCTCCGGGGCCTCATCCGGATCACCATCATTGCTTCCCATGGTAAAAGGGCCTTCGGGGATCTGTACCATTTCCCGACCCTCATCTCCCATTTTTATCTTGTATATCGAGAAATCCTGAGCCGATAGATTACTGGCTATCGGTCGGGCTTCTGACTTCACCGACAACGCAAGCTGTTTCATTTGCTTAGCTTTATAGGACTCATAGGCCAGCAGGCCGATCATGAGAATGAACGATGCAAACACAAAAATGATGGACCCGACTAAGACACCCTTGTTTTCCACGAAGACCTCTTTGATCGAGAGCGTACTTACCGATCAGAGCGGCAACGTCTCGACCTGTTCCGCCGCCGCCTTCTTTGCAGCACGCACATCAAGCAACATCGATATCTGGACGCCCAGGAAGCCGCCCATGGCCGCACCCGCACCCGCGCCGACCCAGATCCGCTCGGCACCAGCCATCAGCCAGGCTAACACGCCACCCAGCACGGTGCCGACCAGGATACTGACAAGGAATCGACGGCCACCGAGAAACCCGATGACAACACCGAGACCAAGCCCAACAGCGATCGCAACAGGCATCAGCCCACCTCCCATGGTGAGCCCAATCAGCGTACCCACGGTACCCATCACGCCTATGCCTAGTGCAATATCAAACACCTTGTTCCTCGCCATCACACGAGTCCTCCACAAACTGAGAAGACCGATCTCTACTTGGCCGGCGTCGCAATCAGCGGACCAAAATCGATTTCTACACCAGGTGCCGCGATGATGGATATGCCCCATGCCTTCGCCGCCGGCTCATGCTGATGGATTCTCTTGAAATCCTCGTACACATTCACCCGCTCCTCAAACCACTGACCGATCTCCTTTGTCCCGCTCTGCACGACAATCTCGGAGCCGCTGAACATGCCGCCTTCCGTCAAGGTGCCATCCGGTTTCGACCCGCTCCATACATATTTCGTGAACACTGGAATAAAGAGGAGATCGGTATCCAAGGACGCATAGACCGCAGCAAGCGGCTCAGTCCCGGTCGTCGCCTTATTGAGACGCCAGCGCCAGGTCAGAATGGGATACGCCTTGGGCTCCCAGTCGATTTTCTTTTTCTTAATGCGCTGACCTGCATCCTTAGCCGACAAGAAGTTGGCGCCGTTCTCGGATCGTACTTTATAGGCTTCACGACCTTTCGATTGGCTTCGTTGATTTTCGTGATCCCATTGAGAAGGGAATCCATCTGTTTCCTTCGCTTGAAAATCCTCCAGCACCAGTGCCTGCCCTTGAGCCTCTACGGGAACTTCCCACATAAGCATACCCATCAAAAGGCTGAGAGCTGCCGCTACACGCGTGAACACACGGTACTCCATGGACATCATTCCCTTTCTATGTTTCTTGCGACGGAACCGGCGACAGCAAGGGAGCCTGTTCCTCCTGAAGTTCCTTCCCCATCACCGACTGCTGTCCCCGCTCACACATCCAGAACAGCGCGAGGACTGCCGCCCAAAATACCACCATGTTCAGCGTCACCATTTTTGTGGCGAATTGGAGATCCGGGGTGAAGGCCCATGGCGAGACATCAGCCATCAGTTCACTGACATGCCAGGACAAGCGGCCCGAGGAACGGATGTAGCCCATCAAGCCCATCACCCAACTAAAGGAGGCCGCCAACCCAAACAAGCCGACCATGCCACGCAGTGGAATCTTTCCCCACTGAATCGGGCCATGCACCACAGCGCGTCTGAGCATGAGCCGATTGATCACCACGCCGACGATGATGACCGTCAGCGTCGTAAATGCTTGGGGAGCTGAAAGACCAACACGAATCTTCGCCGGTAGATAAAACCCATAGACCGAGAGCCAGATGATATTCAGCACACCGACCACATAGAGCACCGTTATCAGCATGTTTCCGGTCTTGACCCACGAGATCGTCATCGTTCGATTCGCTCGACGGTAGTACAAAAAGCTGAGGGCAGTGACGAGAATCAGGATATTGACGGCGCCGTTCTTGGCCGACATGACTCCATAGTTGCCGATCACGGGATGCTGGGCGCCTCCTATCGCCTTCAGTTCGCTTGCAGACATCAACAAGGTGTGCGGTGTCAGCCAAACAAAGAGCGCCAGCATTAACACCCCCAGCAAGAGCTGGTAATACGGCTGATAGCGCTCGCCTCCTTTGATCCGCGCCATACTCTGCCAGAGATAGTAATTGATTCCCAGGAACAGGACGCCGATCAGGAGTGCCTGGACAACAAACAGCCACGTCAGCAACCCGCCCATCATCGTCACACCCATGGTCTGCCGAAACACGAACACCGACTTCATCAGCCAATAACCTGCGATCGGCATGGGGATGAGGGCGCAAACCGTGACAAACAGGAACACATATCCGACCCAATCAAAATACGCTCGTTCCTCGTCGGTCTTGCTGGTAAAAAACCGGTAACAGGCATAGGCCAGCACAACCGCTCCGCCCGACATGATGTCCGCGAGGAAGCGATGAACGTTCAGGGGATTCCAAAGGGCAGAGTGTAACAAGTGCCACCCATTTCCCAAGAACCGCCCCTGAGCATCGACCCCCGCCGGCGACATCATGAAGGCAGACCAGGCGTTGGCCATCATCAAGAGCGCGGTGCCCACGATGTTCGTCAGAATACCGATGGCTGCATGGATCCACTTCATGCCTCGCTCAGCCATACGATTCCAACTGTAGTAATAGATGATCAGCAGCAACGCTTCTCCGACGAAGACGAGTGCATAGAGCGGCATGAAATCCTTGAACGTCCCGCCCATGTATTTCATGAAACTGGGATAGAGCATGATGAACATCGTCAGCATCAGACTGCCGATGAGCGCCGTCACCGACATCGCCAAGACCGCCACCTTCGCCAACTCTCTCGCGAGACCATCGTAGCGAAGCGCCAAAGCCGGTTTCCTTGTCGTCAATCCGAGGAACTCGATCAGGGCACAGAACAAGGGAAGAGCCAGAACGAATCCGCCGAAGTAGGTGTGCTGCTGCGTCACGAACCACACCAACAGGCGACTGTCCAGTGAGCCGATTCGTGGATACGTCGTCTCATCAGGAGCGGGAGCGGCGGGTCCCTGCGGAGCTCCGCCAGTCCCAAAGTAGATATCAGTGGATGATTCTGCAAAAGACAGATCGGATCCGTGCCACGCATAGCCAAGCGCGCTCAAGACAAACGCGAGGCGTAACACAAGACTGATCACGGAACGTCTGACCTGAAATTCTCGCTCCATAGATCTACCCCTTGGTTCCGTTCTTCTCAAAGGCCAATTCCCCTCCGGCACCGTCCGCCGCATGCCCGGTCTTACCAAGAATCCCCATCACAAAGGGGCAGCGCAACATTCCACTCGACAGCTGAGGGCCTTGTTCGTCTTCAACGTGACGCCGAGCACCTAGATAGTAGCCATATAACACCATCATCGCCGTGACCAGCGCACCCATCGCGGCTGCGGTGCCCAGCGTAATCGCCGGCTGCCTCGCGACAAACAACGCCAGTCCCATCGTTACCAAATAGTACGTGGAGGCAAAGGCCATCCCAGGCCACCACCAATACTTCAGCAATTCGCTCGGCGCGGTCTGACGGAGCGTGTGAACCCAAGATATGGAGGGATACAGCCCGGCAAAATAGGCGCAGAGGGCGAGACCACCGCCGAGAAGTGTCACGCTCAGCAATTGAGTGAGGGCGGCACCCTGCTCATCAGTGATCGCCAGCCCAGACAACGAGGCCATTGCGCCGACACCTAATCCTGTCAAAACCCACGGCCCCAACTGCGAAGCCCGACGCTGCACCAGTACGCGGAACTCCTCACCATCGGGAAACGTCAGAAATGGCCGCCCCAATATGGAAAGCTTGCGAACATGTCCAATTTCAAATGCGTCGCGCGCCACGGCCGTACAGGAGATGATGATCGCCATCATCGCAGGCCCATCGGGATGTTGGAGGTAATTGTAATTCATGATCCAGAGCAGGGTCAGCACCAACAACGAGAGCTGAATGCCATAGACCGCTCCGATCCATCCGGCAAGCCAGCCGAGACGACGGGTGCCATCTTGGCGGAACATCACAGACCATGACGCGGCGCGCCCTATCTTATAAGCCAGGACCGAAGTGACCGCGGCCACCAGACTGCTGACCATCAACAGGACGAGCGGATCCGTAATCGGGACGAGGTGCTTAGCCAGGCGGTACACCCCGAATGCGATCAACCCGGGAACGAACATTACAATCCGCTTTTGCTTGCGCACGGAATCTTCCGTGACCGCCAGACTCAAGCTGGGGAGCACCCGCAATGCCATTCGATGCAACATTCCCGTTCCAGCCTCGCCCTAACCTTTTTGAGCGCCCATCCCAAAATACTTCGCCTTGAGCTCTTCCATAAGAGAGACCGTGACACGAGAGAGCCCACGATCCGCCGCCGTGCGCTCAAGTTCGATTCGAGCCATTGCGCGAACGGGCGCCGGCACCCTATCCAAGCGCTGCTCGGCGTCAGGTTCCCATTCCACACGCTCCCCCACGGAAGGATGCAGGACCGTCTCGTCTGTGACCACGCGGAGACCTCGAGCACGAACGCCGAGATTCACCTCGTCCCGGACGAGCGTGGCCACATAGGGCTGCATGCGATCTAACCGATGCAAGGCCTCATCGGTCCATATCACGCGGTCAACGAGTCCATGCGCCTGGCCCTCCGGCACATCGACACCAACCTTCAGGCCACAACCTCGACATTCCGATCGGACAAACCACTGGCGTATCCCACCGCTCATACGTTCTTCGATTCCCTCGGTGTGCATCCAGCGACCACACCCGCAGGTCAACATCACAAGACTCCCCTGCCAAGCCATACGTATTGAAAATCGACCGAATAGACTATTGATGCGCGCATTTCCCAGATCTCCGAATCCTCAGCCCCAGCACTCATGAATTACCCGATCTTTCCAGGGTACAGGATGTAGAGCATGGTATAGGTAAAACTTCCCGTGACAAACAGTACGCAATAGATCACCATCGTAAATCGGCCAAGCGCTCGATGCCGCCTTGCTCCGTCAGGCCAAATTCGTTGAATAGCCATCTCAATGGCGAAGACAAACGCGACCACGAAGAGAAACGCCAGATAGACCTCCAGCTTTCGCATTGAAAATCCGGCTGTCGCCACCCGCGAGAAGAATAGCCCGAGCACCACCACGGCAATTCCGCCGAATATAAGCCCGATCTTTCCCCATGTCGTCTGCAGAAGCGATTCTCGGAGAGACCGCACCCCGTCGACGAACTGTTGAGAACGAAAGCCCAACACGATCATGTACACCGCCATAACGAGACCAATAATGACCAGAATAATGTGGAGCGTAAGTACCGGGATAAAGACGTAATCATAGAGTGATTGAGAACCGCCGAACCCCTCTTTTCCTTCAACAGCCAACACGCCAAGCTGTCGGAAAAGATAGTAGGCGACGAAGAAGCTGAGCATGGAAATCATTCCCCCAAACATCAACCAATGGTGCGCATCTGCATTTCGTTTGCGGGCTTGAAGCCATCCAACGACAAAGAGAGTCGTGAACAACGTGGCCATCAACTGGCTGAGATCCGCGCCGGTTGTTGCATGAGTTCCGAAGAACCCCGGCTCTCTTAACCAATCCATCACTCTGCTCTTCGTCGCTCGTATCCCGTGAATCGCATCTCGAAATTGGGTTCGTGTTTCGCGAACGACGCTCGCCTCGCAGACTCGTCGATGCGGGCTTCACGCTTCACGAGATTTCAGGCCTTGCACCACCGCTGTCTTTTCCAACTCCATGACAGAGACAAACCCGGCCCTGGCCAACCAATTGATTGCATCGCTCGTTCGGTAACAACTGCCTCTCTGGGTGTTCACGAGTATGTGGACCGCAAATGCGGTAATCCAAGCCGGACCCGCGCCGGATTCCTCCAGAAACCGATCCTTAATCACCAGCCGCCCCCCCGACGCAAGAGAGGCAAAGACTTTCTCCACCACACTTTGATTCATCTGAAAAGTTTGATAGTGCAGGATATCGGACATGAGGACGATATCGTACGGGCCGCCAAGCGGATCGGTGTTGAAATCACCCGGCAGCAGCCGAATCCGCGAGTCCAATCCGGCTTCCTTCACAGTTTTTCCAGTCAACCGAAGCGTCGCCGGAAGATCAAAGACCGTGGCGCTCAATTCAGAATACACCTGGCAAAAGGCGATGGCATTGGTTCCTGCTCCCCCACCCAGATCCAACAGCCGCTCCGATCCCGTTAGGTTCAATCGTCTGGCCAAATCTGGTCCGCTTTGCTGTCCGATCCGATTGAGTACCGCCAACACCTTGCTTCCCAGTTCAGGATCGGTCTCGAAGATGTGCCGATCGACTGCCCGTCGTCCCGTTCGAATCGTCTCTTCCAATTGTCCCCAGTTGTTCCATTCAGCGTCATGCAAGAGAAGTAGATGGCCGACATATTGGGACGACTGCCGAACGAGGTATGTCAGTGCCGTGGAGGAGTTGCCGTACAGCTCATCGCTTTTGGTCAAAAGCTTCATCGCCACAAGTGCGTTCAACAGCATACAGAGCGTTGAGACATCCGCACCGATTCGACCTGCGATCTCTTGGGCGGGTTTTGGCTTTGTGTCTATGGCGGAAAATACGTCCAGTTTCACTGCTGTCAGCAGGATTTTGGTTTCCCAGTAGTAGCCAAGCTGGAAGACTTCCGCCAGCGAGAGTTCTCGTGACACACCACTCCCTTCAGCTCTACGCTTAAAAGTGGCATCTTACCTACTGCAGAAATAGAAAGGCAAGGTGACGAACTCGGCTGGAATGGTGCCGAAAACACGAAGGGCAGCGGAACAATCCGCTGCCCTTCGTCTACAGATCATACCGCCTGACTGAAACGCCGTCTACTTGATTTCAGCCTTGAGGTTGGCGGTGCCGCCATCGGCCACTTCAACCTCAAACTCTACCTTCTTTCCTTTTCCCGCAAAAGGATGCCAGGCTACGATCTTGTGCTTGCCGGCCGGCACGTCCTTGAGCTCGAACGAACCATCGTCCTTCACAACGGCAAAATGGGGGTTCGACACAGGGAGGAAAAACGATTGCATGAACTCATGCTGGTCACACTGTAAGCGGAAGTACCCTTCCTTTTCTGCCCCGCCACGGAATGTCACCGGCTTATCGAGCTTATCGCCCTTCTTGGCGAGACCGATGTTGAAACCGGTGGCTGAAGTCGTGCCCTTTACGGTGAAGCTATGTGGGTTATGGAGCACACCCTGAACGGATTTAGGATCCTCCGGGTCGGCATCGGTGTTCTCAACCTTGAACGGTCGCGTATTGACGACGATCCCGCTGAACGGCTGGAATTCGCAGAACGCTGCCACGACTTCGGTCCCAGTATAACCATCCATCCACGCCTTGTCTTCGATGTCCGCCACCGCAACGACCGCGCCCTTCAACCCACCGTCTTTCCCAACCTCGATCTGCTTCAGAAACCGCTTGTCCCCATCCATCAGGCTCTTATTTGGGTTCTGTGGACAGAACTTCGGATTCGGAAACTTGGAGAAGAGGAACTCTTTCTGTTCCGCCTTACCGGCATACGTCACCTTCCCGGTGACCGTTCCACCCGCATACGAGGTGAGAGGCGCCGCGACCAATGCGACGGCTGCTACACCAAATACTATTGTTAACGCACTCTTCATGGACTGCCTCCTTGTAGTAGATAGACCAACCATCCTGGTTCCTGACCCGCTCTCTCCGAGTGTTCCTCTCGGCCAGGAAGACTCTTCGTAACGACAGCGCTTACCATGGACACGATTCACGACCCGCTGGCGAGGCTGACTGAGACCGAGTATGTATATGAAATATTACCGCCCGCTGTCAATGTCAAACAAGGGGCTGTCACTGGCCTTTCTCCAGTAGCTATTTTCTCCTTGTCCTGGTACAGTTCAAAAATCTGATCCACCGATTCGAACCCGGCTATCTGCAAGAACTTCCTGCTTCACATGAACGACTACTCCTTCCCGTAACCGCACCCGTATGACAGCACCCGCACAGCCCACCATCACGCTCAAGCGCACCTATTCCGTCTACGTCACGGTACTCCTGTTCGGCCTCATTGCTGGCAGCGCGATCCTCGGCGTTCCCGCTTTCGGCATGCTCTATGGATATAACTGGTTAGACTGGACCATGTTCGGACTGTTGTATATCGTCACCGGACTGGGCATCACGGTTGGCTACCATCGCTTGATTTCGCACAGGAGTTTCTTGTGTCCCGATTGGGTCAAGGCAGGCCTCCTCATCGCCGGGGGATGGGCACTGCAAAACTCTGCCCTGAAGTGGGGAGCCGATCACATCCGCCACCATGCGGCCTGCGACCAAGATGCCGATCCCTACAACGCGCAGCGAGGATTCTGGCACAGCCATTGCGGATGGCTTTTCTCCGATGAGCGCTACTCGGACGAGAGATATGCGACACGGCTCCGGCAAGATCCGGTCGTCATGTGGCAACATCGGTACTACACACCGATCTTCCTCTCAGGCTTGGCGCTCCCGTTCCTAGTAGGCTTTCTCTACGGTGGCTGGATTGGCGGGGTCGGCTGTTTTATGCTCGCCGGCGTCGGCCGGACCTTTGCTGTCCTCAACTCGACCTTTTGCATTAATTCCGTGTGCCATCTGTGGGGAAGCCAACCCCATAGCCAGGCGGATTCGAGTCGCGATAGCTGGCTGGTCTCGTTAGTCACATTCGGCGAGGGATATCACAACTACCATCATACCTACCAAAGTGACTACCGAAACGGCCCTCGCTGGTATAATTTCGATCCCTCGAAATGGCTGATTTTCACCCTTTCACGGCTCGGATTGGCCTCGTCACTTCGGACTGCCAATACTGCCCACGTCAAAGCTTCAGATCTTCCGATTCCTTCATAACCCTACCCGCGCAACGAACGACGAAACATCTCTGCGCGTTGAGACATTCAATATTTTCGCAAGGACACAGGCGGGAGATTCCACAGCTCTTCGCGAACGGTTGCCCATAACGCGTCCAGCATGTGCGTGAGGTCGGGGGCGGTCCTCGTCAGCAATTTGATTGCGACACCCGGAATAGCCGGCGTCGAGACTCCACCCAATACCTGTCCTGGCTTTTGGTCAAGCATGGAGGCCACCTTGCCTTCCAATCGACGCCAAACATCTGATGACATCGCATCGTTGACGATATACAGTGAGGCGACATAATCCCATTCCTCCGCAAGTCCAACACGACCCAAGTCCGTTGCCGGGTCGAGAATATAGCGTTCCACGAGCGACCCTCCCGACGCGGTCGTGATTCGGATCTCGTTCTCGAGGTCTGTAAATGCCCATCGTTCGCCTCGGGCAATTCGTCCCGACGCGATGGCATCCCACAAGACGATGGCCGCACCCGGCTCGAGATGCGCCTGCAGGGTCTGTCGGAATCGAGACCCGGCAAAAGGAATCGTATGTTCCGGTAACCACTCCAAGACCGCACCAGACCCGACGGTAATATTGATATGCTGTTCAGAGACCTTTCCCTCAGTGCGGTAGACACGATTGGCGGAAGGGGCAGAGATCAGGACGTGTGCGTCCCTATCCAGACTCATATCGATGGTGAGACAGTCACCCCCAACAAGACCACCGGATGGATTGACCAGGAGCGTATAGGCGGCTCCTGTGTCATCAAGATAAATGGGAGGAAGCAGCTTCCAAGGTGTGGTGAAGTATGAATGCGCTATGACGGTCTTCCGTTCAAGCTTGGCGTACTTAAGCTTGAGCTCACCGACCCGTCCGACCAATTCGGTCGCGAACCGTCCGGGGGTGTTTCTCCTCCGAGAAGTTGTTCTTCTTGGAGAAGCACTCGCTTTCCGGGACGCTCGTTTTCGCTGTACCCCAGGAGTCGGCACGATTATGAGCGCCCAGTCCGCTGGGGTATGCGCTGCTCCAACCAAGCGACGACGGAATCTACCCCCTCACCGGAAAGAATATTGGTAAACGCAAACGGAAGATCGCCGCGCATCCGTCTGGTGTCCCGGTCCATGACCGACAGATCTGCGCGCACGTGCGGCGCCAAATCCATCTTGTTGATGACGAGAAAATCCGATCTCGTGATACCGGGCCCGCCCTTTCGTGGAATCTTGTCACCTCCTGCCACATCGATGACATAGATGACATGATCGACAAGTTCGGGGCTGAAGGTCGCCGCAAGGTTGTCTCCTCCGCTTTCGAGAAAAATCAACTCGACGTCCGGATGGCGGCGAAGCAGATCATCGATCGCCTCCTGATTATGTGAGGCATCTTCCCGGATCGCCGTATGAGGACACCCACCGGTTTCGACTCCCAAGATCCGGTCGACCGGCAAAGCCGCACGCTTCGTGAGAATTTCCGCGTCGATTTTCGTGAAAATATCGTTCGTCACAGCGGCTAAGCTGTATCGATCGCGGAGCCTCTGACAGAGAGCCTCGACCAGCGCCGTCTTACCTGATCCAACAGGTCCTCCAATACCAATGACCGGTATACCTTTCTTCCGAGCCTGAGTGGGAGTCCAATTATGACTGTGGTCACGATTTAGATCATGCATGGTAGTCTCACGAGCGGGTAGCTGAGACCAAAGGCCGTCAACCGCCGCTTTGCTCCTTTCTATGCGTAACGATGCTGACGGACCTCCGTGTTAGGACCGAAAGAGCCTCCACTCCAGAGAGCCATGTCGCATCGCATAAATATCTTGAATAGGCGACCACGAACTCATCGCCGCTTCGGGGGTCACCTCTCGACTGATTCGTTCAATCAACGGAAGCCATTCGCCCAGTATGCACTGCCCTTCGTATTGGCCGATCGCAATCAGGCGCATGGCCGCAGACACAAAGCCCACGGCAGTTTGGTAGAGGAATGCAGCGGCTGTTTCGTCCGGCTTCCAGCCACTCGCCCCCATCGTAAGCCCAAACGTCACCGCTAGATGGCCAGGAGCTCGTTCAGATTCCACCTCATCGCGATACTCATTCAGCACCGGCTTTGCCCTAATCTGATCGGCCGCAACTCTGATCACTTGCCGCCCCATTTGACGGCTCGCCAACCGGGACTCCCGACCGAGCTTCGTGGCGTCGAGTCTTCGATCAATGTCGATGGCTGCTGAAATTCTTCCTGAAGCTCCCGCTCGATTGGCTATTTTTGTGGCCAGTGCTTCTCGTCGGCTGATCCCCCCTCGCAGCAAATCTTCAATGTAACGGGCAAGCTGATCGGAATTCTTCACGGCCCCGCCTTGCACAGCCGCTTCCAATCCCGCAGAAAAGGCGTACCCTCCCGACGGGAAGAATGTGTCGATAAACCGCAGCCCTTCGAGTAACGCGGGTGTATTCATATCGGCTAGATGGAAAAACAAACAGCCGGTCAGCTATTCATCATGATGACCCCGTACTCGTAGCCGAGCCGGCTGTTCGATAGATTCACCCGCTTTCCAGGCGCGGGCTTCCCGCTGGATTAGAACAGCTGGTACCGCTGCGCTAGCGGCAACACAATCGCCGGTTCGCAGGTGAGCGGGACACCATCCGCCGTCACAATGTATGTCTCCGGATTGACTTCCACTTTCGGCAGCGCGTCGTTCAACTTGAGATCTCGCTTCTTCACGCTACGGCAGTTCTTCACGGCCGCGATGCGCCTCTGTAAACCAAGCCGCTTGGGAATCTCATGATCCAAGGCAGCCTGTGACACGAAGGTAAAGCTCGTGCTGGACAGGGCACGACCAAATGCACCGAACATCGGGCGGCTGATGATCGGCTCCGGTGTCGGGATCGACGCATTCGGATCACCCATTTGCGCCTGAGCGATGAAACCGCTCTTCAGCACCATCTCAGGCTTGACACCGAAGAACTCCGGCCTCCAGATGACGAGGTCGGCAACTTTTCCAACTTCAACCGAACCCACTTCATGAGCGATGCCGTGCGTGATGGCCGGATTAATCGTGTACTTGGCCACATAGCGCCGAGCCCGGAAATTGTCGTTCTGTGCCGAATCTCTTCCACTGGCCGGTGCGAGGTGGCCACGTTGAGCCTTCATCTTATGGGCGGTTTGCCAGGTACGGGTGATGACTTCTCCGATACGGCCCATGGCTTGTGAGTCCGAGGACATGATGCTGATCGCACCCATGTCATGGAGGATGTCTTCTGCCGCAATGGTCTCACGCCGTATGCGGGATTCCGCGAACGCCACGTCTTCGGGGATCCGCGGGTTCAGATTGTGGCACACGATCAACATGTCGAGATGCTCATCCATCGTGTTCACGGTAAACGGCATCGTGGGGTTGGTCGAGGACGGCAGCACATTGGGCTCACCGCAAATCTTGATGATGTCCGGCGCGTGACCACCCCCTGCACCTTCCGTATGGAAACTATGGATCGATCTTCCCTTGATGGCCTTGATGGTGTCCTCGATATACCCGGCTTCATTCAGCGTATCGGTATGAATGGCAACCTGCACGTCATACCGCTCCGCGACGCTCAAACAGGTGTCAATGGCGGCCGGAGTGGTGCCCCAATCTTCATGCAATTTCAACCCGATGACGCCGGCTTCAATTTGCTCGTTCAACCCCTCCGGGCGAGAGGCATTGCCCTTCCCCAAGAAGCCGAGATTGATCGGAATACCTTCTGAGGCTTCCAACATCCGATGAATGTTCCATGGTCCCGGCGTACAGGTCGTCGCGCTGGTTCCACTGGAAGGCCCAGTCCCGCCGCCGATCATGGTGGTCAGACCGGCAGACAGCGCTTCCCAACATTGTTGTGGGCAGATGAAGTGGATATGCGTATCGATCCCGCCGGCCGTGATGATGCGGCCTTCTCCGGAAATGGCCTCCGTACCAGGACCGATCTCCATCCCCGGCGTAACATTCGGCATCAGATCGGAATTTCCCGCATGACCGATGCCGACGATACGACCGTCCTTAATGCCGATGTCGGCCTTGATGACGCCGGTATAGTCAAGAATGAGCGCATTGGTAATCACGGTGTCGAGCTGACCACTCGCACTGGTCGCCCGAGCCGACTGCCCCATCCCATCACGAATGGTCTTCCCACCGCCAAAGACCGCTTCCTCGCCAGCGACGATACGATCTTCTTCAACTTCAATGATTAAGTCTGTATCGCCAAGCCGAACACGATCACCGACAGTGGGACCGTAGAGCGATGCATATTGTTTGCGTGAAATCTTCACCGGGCGCCTCCTTTTCCAAATCCACGATCAGCCGCAAGTGCCACAGCTTTGGCTTTGACCTTGGGATCATCCAGCAATCCATCCGTTAATCCGTTGACACCTTGCGCGAGCCGGTTCCCTGAAAGAGCCACAAGCGTCACTTTCTTCTCTTCTCCGGGTTCGAACCGAACCGCCGTCCCGGCTGGAATGGCAAGCCGAAACCCGAACGCCTGTTCACGGTCGAACTTGAGCGCACGATTCGATTCGAAGAAGTGGCAGTGTGACCCAACCTGGATTGGTCGATCACCCACATTCTTCACCGTCATGTCTTTCGTCTCTCGCCCCTTGAAGAGCTCAATGTCACCCGCCACTGTCATAATCTCACCCGGTATGATCGGGGCAGACAACTCGGCTTTCACCGCAGCGGCTAATGCTTCCTTTGATCTCTGGGGCGCGTCTTGCTTCTTCATTTTCGCTCCTCCTGTTCCGCTGACCTTCCTCATCAGCGATTCATTCGCAGCATGAGCCATCCCTGGTTGACCCGCATTTCCCAAAAGCGAGGCCGCCCCGATTCCCGCCGCGACACGTCCACCCTGCGCAAGAAACTCTCGCCTGGATGGTCCAGCCTTGGGAGCACCCTCTCCTGCTTTGACGTCCTTAGAACCCCGTAAATCTTTCGCTTTCATGTTCCTGTACTCCTTTTAATACGATGCAAAACGGAAATCTTCGGACCAATCCCTTGTGTTCCAGAAGCCATTGCAAACACGACCCGCTGCCGACCGTTACCGTTCGACACAGGGTACCTATTGCCTATTGGATCGGATTGTGGACGGTAACGAGCTTCGTGCCATCCGGGAATGTTCCTTCCACCTGGAATTCGCGAATCATCTCAGGCACACCAGGCATCACATCCTTACGCGAAAGAAGCTGTGTACCATAGGTCATCAATTCAGCGACGGTTTTTCCATCACGAATCCCTTCCAACACAGCGGCAGTGAGGTAGGCTACCGCTTCGGGGTGATTCAGCTTGAGACCTCGTTTCTTACGGTCGGTCGCAAGCTGGGCCGCAACATAAATCATCAGCTTGTCCTGCTCTCTCGGACTGAGACGCATAGCTCCTCCTCCCTAAGGTTAAAACTTGATATTCAACTGCTTCAAATGATAAGTTGTTCTTGTGATGATAGTGGATTTTAGTACGTTCAGAAAGGGGGGTACTTACTACAGCACCGATGGATGAACAAGACCAGATCCATCGTTCGTCCCACCTCTCTTAGGTTGGGAAATGTTTCTCTACCGCCTGCCAACGACCAAACGCTGTCGAGATAACATTGCTGCTTATCTATAGCAGTGGATACCTACCACAACGTGCGAGACGGAGTCCAGCTCTTCTACCTCTCGGTTATACAGTCAGATGTTGTCGGACCATATCAGCATTTAGTTCCGTGCTCTTGCCCTGCGCCTTCACCGCCCCTTTCGCCATCACGATGTACTTCTCCGCAAGTCGGGCGGCAAAATGGAGTCCCTGTTCGACCAACAGAATCGCAAAGCGGCGTGAATTCTTGAACCCTATAATGACGTCCTCGATCTGGTCGACGATCGACGGCTGAATTCCCTCAGTTGGCTCATCTAAAAGAAGAAGTTTTGGACTGGACAAGATCGCCCTTCCTATTGCCAACTGCTGTTGCTCACCTCCGCTGAGCACGCCACCCGGCCGGTGGAGGATCTGGGTCAACTTCGGGAAGAGATGATAGACCTCATCGAATGCTTCCTTCTCAGAGACGTCACCACTAATGGATGGCCGGTTCCAGTATCCGAGGAGAAGGTTTTGGTGCACCGTCAAGTGTGGAATGATTTCCCGACCTTGCGGTACATAGGCAAGGCCCTTTTTCGCACGGAGATCCGTTCGGTCATGAGTAATATCCACCCCGTCGAATGTAATCTTTCCCGATTTTATCGGAAGCAAACCGGTCAACGTCTTCAAGGTGGTTGTTTTTCCGACCCCGTTTCTGCCCATCAGGCAAACCACCTCTCCCGGCTCAATTGTAAAGGAGACGTTCCGAAGAATATGACTTTCACCATAGTAGGCGTTGACATTTTCGAGCATCAGCGTCAAACGGGTTGTGTCTTGTGCCATAGTCGATTGTTTCCGTTCTGAACTAATGTGCAACCTTAGCCCGGCCGAGATAGATTTCTCGGACATGATCATCAGCTTGAACTTTTTCGACTGTGCCTTCGCAAATAACGGTCCCTTCCGCCAAGACAGTGACAATGCGTGCGATCTGCCGGACGAAGTCCATGTCATGTTCAATCACGACGATCGCGTGTTTTTCAGCCAGCGCCGTCAGTAATCGACCGGTCTGTTCCGTCTCCTTATCGCTCATGCCGGCAACCGGTTCGTCAACTAACAGAAGCGACGGGTCCTGCAAGATCACCATGCCGATTTCCAGCCACTGCTTTTGGCCATGCGACAAGGCTCCGGCGCGCGTATGAGCATGCTCCGTCAATCCTATAGTTTCCAACACTTCATTGATCTGCTCTCGTTCCGCCGGCGACGACCGTCCGACCAATGTTGGGAAAACGCCTTTACTCGCCCGCTTCACCGACAGATCCAAATTCTGCCAGACCGAGAGGTTGCCATAGACCGAAGGAGCTTGGAACTTACGACCCACTCCGAGCTTCGTGATGTCCTCCGCATTCTTGCCGACTAAATTGATACCCTTGCCAAAAAAAACCTTACCGGAGGCCGGCTTGGTCTTGCCGCAAATCACGTCCAGCAAGGTGGTTTTCCCGGCGCCATTTGGACCGATCACCACGCGAAGCTCATTATAGTGGACGCTGAAGTTGCAATTGTTCAGGGCCTTAAATCCATCGTAGTCGACAATCACATTTTCGCAGTTGAGAATGAGGTCGCCGTCCATCACGCTGCCGTACTCCCTTCAGCCTTGATCAAAGGCGCATGCGAATTCTTTCGAGTACTCAATCTCCGAATGATGCCAATAAGTCCATCCGGAAACATGGTCACCACGACCACAAAGAGTCCTCCCAGAATGAACGGCCATGCTTCCGGGAAGTAGTTCGTCAATACGCTGCGGCCATAGTTAACAGCGACGGCCCCCAAGATTGCACCGACCAACGTGCCGCGCCCTCCGACTGCCACCCAAATGACCACTTCAAGGGATGGCAAGACTCCGATCTGCGCCGGCGTAATGATGCCAACTTGTGGCACGTACAGCATTCCCGCTAATCCTGCCAGCCCCGCCGCTACAACAAACACAAAGAGCTTGTACACCCAAGGGGTGTACCCAGAAAAGGTGACTCGCGATTCACTGTCTCGTATCGCGATCAGCACTTTTCCCGCTCGCGAGGCGACAATCCAACGGCAAAGGAGATACGCGGCACCAAGGGCCACGACCGTCAGAATATACAACCCGCGTTGTGTCGACGGGTCGGAGAGCCGGAACCCGAGTAACTGCTTGAAATCAGTCAATCCGTTTGTTCCGCCAAGCCGTGTCTCATTTCGGTTGAAGACCAACCAGGCCGCAAAGGCCAAAGCCTGCGTGATGATGGCGAAGTACACGCCCTTGATTCTGCTGCGAAACGCGAGAAACCCGAAGATTGTCGCAAAGATCACCGGGACAAGAATGGCCCCCGAGAAGCCGCCGACAAAGCTTTTGAATGGATACCAAAAGAGAGGCAATTCTTTGACCTGGGTCCACACCATGAAGTCGGGTAATTCGCTTCCGTACACACTTTCTTTCCCGATCTGGAGAGCCAGATACATCCCCATGCAATAGGCACCGAACCCAAAAAAGACCCCTTGGCCCATACTGAGGACGCCGCAATAGCCCCAAATCAGATCCAGTCCAAGTGCAAGAATGGCAAATGCCAAGAACTTGCCGAATTGATTCAACCGAAAGTCGGAGAAGTAGAACCAAGAGTCTTCGGCAGGCAATACATTCAATAGCGGTAAGACCACGAGAAAGATGAACCCTGCCGCATAAAAGGCTAACGTTTGGCGGCCATCTTGTTGAGAGACCGTTTGTTCAGGCATCAGCGCTCCGTCCTTTGGCTGCAAAGAGGCCTTGAGGTCGCCATTGCAGGAATAAAATCACACCGACCAGAATAAATACCTTTCCGTAGACAGCACCGCTGACCGGTTCAATCAGCTTATTCAGTCCGCCGATTCCTAAAGAAGCCCAGATCGTCCCAGCGAGTTTTCCAACGCCTCCGGTTACGACAACCATGAAGGCATCGACGATATAATTCTGTCCGAGACCCGGATCGACATTTCCGACCATGGTGAGCGCCCAGCCCGCGATACCTGCCAGTCCAGAGGCAAAAGCGAAAGTATAGGAATCGACTTTTCTGGTCGGGATACCGAGACACGCGCTCATATTGCGATTTTGGGTCACTGCCCGCACTCGTATGCCTAGGTTTGATCGGAAAAGCAGGAAGTAAATCCCAAGGACACACATGATTGAAAGAACGATGATGAAAATTCTGTTGTGAGGAAGATAAACTCCTACCATCACCTGCGCCCCGCCACGAAGTGCACCCGGCGCAATAACGGCGGTGAGATCGCCGAAGTATACTCGAGCGGCCTGCATCAGGATCAAACTGACCCCCCACGTGGCCAAAAGAGTTTCGAGTAGACGCCCATAGAGAAAACGAATCACGGTAGCCTCGAGCAGCCATCCGAACGCAGCAGCTGCCAGAAAAGCGACGGGCAACGCCACGGGGAAATACCAGTCGAACATCTCGGGAGAAAACCATGCGATAAAGGCCTGTTGCGTCACGAATGTGGCATACGCGCCGATCATCATTAACTCGCCATGTGCCATATTGATGACACCCATTAAGCCGAAGACGACAGCCAGCCCAAGAGACATAATCAACAGAATGGAGCTGAGGCTGATTCCTCGAAATAGAGTTTCGAGGGTGCTTGCCCACCAGCTCCAAGAATCAATCTGACTGATCGCTGCTTCGGCTGCTGCCGCCAGTGTCTTCTGCTGATCGCTTGCCCCACCTTGCCCACCAGCCTGAACCAATTCCTGGAGAGCCGACAGACCGTTCTGGCTTCTCAGCTCCCCCAGTTTCTTAATAGCCACCAGGCGCATGGCATCGTCTTGAGAGCGGAGCTGAATCAACTGCGCGGACTCCTCCATCGTATATTTGACCCACCAGACTTGCTCTTTTGCCGCGGCCTGCTCCAACCAGGTAATGGCCTCCGGTCGTCCCGTGCCAACCAAATCGGCAGCAGCCGACCGTCTCGTATCCGGTTGTTCACTTGTCAGATTCGCATGATTTTTGAGCAAATCGATAACCGGCTTGATGGCCTGCCTGGTCGCCCGATCGGCCTCCGCACGGATCGCATCAAGCTTGGGAATAAGGCTCGCATCTCCCTTTTCAATCAGAAGCGCGACAGCCTTGCTACGAACCGTCGCGTCTTCACTTTTTATGTCGATAAGCGCTTGTTCGATCGGATTTGCCGGCGAAGGAACTGCCGAAGCAGCCTGCACTGCGTCATCGACTGCCAGCGCCGAGGATAGGTCAAACCCTAAGGGGAAAAAAAGATACAGAACGACTGCGAGGATTCTCTTCGGAATGCAGCCTAGGCTCATTACCAATAACCTCCACCGCCAATAGCGTCTAGCATTATGCCCTTGCCCAACCGAGCGATATCCGCAGGTGGACGGGAACTTACTCCCTAGAGATTCCCGTCCGTTACCTGCAGACAGCGTCCTTCGTCAGAGCAGTTCAGGAAACAGAGACAACGCTAAGCACCCCGAACTTATTTCTTCTGATAGGTACCTTGATGATTAATCCAGTCGCAACCTTTCTCAGGATTCGTGTACTCACTCCAAGGCTCAGGCTTCACCAGTCCCTTGGATCGGTGAATGACCTTAAGCTGACCGTCTTTCAGGATCTCTCCGATCAGCACCGGCTTGTGCGTGTGCTGGTTGCAGCAATCCATCATGATTTCTCCGCCCGGCGCCAGGAATTTCTGGTTGTACACAGCTGCGCGCACCTTATCGACTTCGATGGCACCAGCCTTTTCGACTGCCTGCTTCCACACATGGACACCGAAATACGCGGCCTCTATCGGATCGTCAGTGACCCGATTTTCTCCGTCCGGCAAATTGTTTCTCTTGCAATAGGCCTTGAAGTTCGCCACAAACTTTTTGTTTTGCGGCGTGTCCACGCTCTGATAGTAGTTCCATGCAGCCAAATGTCCGACCAACGCGCTGGTATCCATTCCGCGCAGCTCGTCTTCAGCGACGCTGAACGCCATGATCGGCGCATCTTCCGCCCGCATTCCCTGGTTACCGAACTCCTTGTAAAATGGCACATTGCTGTCGCCATTGATTGTGCTGATGACTGCGGCTCCACCGCCTGCCGCAAACTTCTTGATCTTGCCGCAGATGGTCTGATAGTCCTGGTGATGGAACGGGGTGTATTCTTCCGCGATGTTGGCTGCAGGCACTCCCTTCGCCAACAACATGGCGCGCAGAATTTTGTTCGTCGTACGCGGATAGACGTAGTCGGTACCTAAGAGATAAAACTTCTTGTAAGAGCCTCCCTCAGGGCTCATCAAGTATTCTACCGCCGGCGCCGCTTGTTGATTCACGGCTGCCCCGGTATAGAACACGTTGCGAGAGCATTCTTCACCTTCATATTGTACGGGATAGAAGAGCAGTCCATTGTTCTTCTCAAAAACCGGCAGGACTGATTTTCGGCTGACCGATGTCCAGCAGCCGAATACCACCGACACCTTATCCTCCAAGAGTAGCTGCTTGGCCTTTTCGGCGAAGAGGTCCCAATTCGAAGCAGGGTCGACCACCTTGGCTTCAATCTGCCGCCCCATCGCGCCGCCCGCCTTATTAATCTCTTCGACCGCCATAAGCACGACATCGCGTAACGATACTTCACTGATGGCCATCGTACCGCTCAGGGAATGCAACACGCCGATCTTAATGGGTGGTCCACCGGCCGCATAGGACAACACATAGTTGCCCAGGTTCCCCAATAGTGCCGCCACGCCGACTCCGGCTGCGACGCGTCCGCTCTGTCCAAGAAATTCTCTTCTGGAGGATCCAGTTTCTTCGGTAGGAACTTCCGCTTCCTTGACGTGCTCAGAACCCTGTGGCGCTTTCATTTCCATGTTGCATCACTCCTTTTCGCATGCTGTGAGTTGCAAACTTCCGGTTGATGCCTTCCACCTACTGAAACTATTCCAGAACGATCAGCCGCACGTCACCCTCCTTTCGCAAGAGCGTCGAGACACCACTGGGAACTTTACCACTAATCGGAGAAGACCGAGGATGGACGTTTGTGCTTGGCGTGATTCGATGTATGGAAAGGGTCAGGAGTGATGTGCTGTTGCGCTCGCGTTTGATTACCATTTACAGCCAGCTTCCTCCGCAAGCAGACGCGATTGTATACAAGATGCGTCGATGCGTCAAGAGTTCTTTGTTATAGTAAAATAATTGCTTTACGCTAATGACTTGCAACTAGATTATTACGATTAGACTCAACGCGGTGGTCCGCCTTTATTGCACACTTTGGAATCACCTCGCCTGAGAACGAAGCGTTCTCGATTTCTTGAGAGCTTCGAATCCTGAGACTTCCCAGCCATATTGACGACTAACCTCAACGAGGCATGCGAGAAGCCGAGAAGTGGGGATTCGCCCGAGTTTGTACCTCACTCCCTCAGATATGACTTCAATCATTGCTCCCCACGTGCTGCTTCACCATGTCAGAAGACACCTTTAACGCCTATCGGGAAAATCCTGAATGAATGGCGGCATGTCCCTGAGGGGGTACTAAGAATCTACTGAAAGATGTTAGTAAAACTTGCGGGTGAAGAATTAGGTTGGTATCACCGGCTACATAATTTTCAGCACCTCTCAGCCGAGGAGTATGTCTTACATGTCATACCCATACAGTCTTTTGTTTTGCCTGATGTTCCTGGTACACTAGCCGGAATGTCAACTCAACTTCATAATCACAACGTCATGAAACACATTCATCATGCTTCCTTCGGGAATGTCCTGGGCTTTCTGATGCTCGGCTGCCTGAGCTTCGTAGTCGTCGGTTGTGCCGGCTCTCGTCCGCCTACACCGATTCACGAGGCCGCTCTTGGCACCGTGTTTCTTGAAAATGTTTCAAACAATTCTTTCCAAGCCGCACATCCTATCAAGCTGTCGGAGACAACCGTCGCAGACATCTTGCGTGGGGTACACACGAAAGAGAAGACCGGTCTCTTGTTGTTACTGGGCAAGGCGTTGAAGTCGACGAACCTGAACGATATTCGCACCTTCTCGGAGGATGATATTGCGTTCCTTACTCCCCACATTGTCACCGCCCTCGCTCAAGCGACTCCCAATCAGCGGGTAGGATTCCACATCTATTCCGCACCGGAAATTTCACAGTCTCCGAAGGTAAATCAAAATAGAGAAACCACCTCGGGCTATCTTTTCGCAGACGGCCTGTCGCTCCATTTCACGATGACGCAGTACCGATATCGCCCAGGAAAAAAATCCACGAACACTCAGAAAGAACCACGTCCACTTCCAGATACGGATGGCCTGCGCGACCGCGAAGTCACCTTCATACCGGAGGCTGCCGTGCGTCCGGACGTCTATGATCGGTCCAGTTGGATCGGACACTCTGAAGATCGGTCCCTCGCTATTGATTATCAACTGCTGGCGAGAGTCCTCGCAGCTCCCCAACCTGTTCCTGGTGTTCAGCAAGTCCCAGCGGCAGTGGCACCAGTCATAACATCACCCCCGTCAATGCCCGTTCAAGCCGCGCCGATTGGGAAACACGACGCCGATCTGCAAGCCTTTAAAGAAGAACTGAAGGCGCTCCAGAAAAAAGTGGACGAGCAGAACGCCGAACTCCAACGACTCAAAAGTGCACCGCCTTCAAGAAAGCCAACTCCCTAGCTTTCCCGGACAGATGGAAGTGATCGACTGGCCTCCCCAGCCTAGGAGGCCACTGGCGCGCGGATCAACCGTTTCTCAAATTTCTCGTATTGTTTGCTGATTATTGCGTAGCTTGAAGAGGGTCGAACATCTCGTCCAGTGCGGCAGACGTCTGGATTTCAGCATCCATCGACGATTCCTCATCCGTCTCAATCATCTCAATCGACTCGTCCCTGGACGGAATGTCCTCGCCATTCATCGGAAGAAGTGACTGCTCGGCCTCACCAAGTTCCTTGAACTCACGAAGCGGCGGCAGCTGCGACAGGTCGCTCAAGCCAAAATGTTCCAGAAAGAATTTGGTTGTTCCATACATGATCGGACGTCCCGGAACCTCTTTACGCCCAACGATTCGTACGAACTTTCGCTCCAACAGAGTGCGCAATACACCGGAAGTTTCCACTCCTCGGAGTTCTTCGATCTCCGACCGAACCAACGGCTGTTTGTAGGCAATGATCGCCAATGATTCCAAGGCAGACCTTGACAGCTTCGCCGCCGTCTTGGCCTTATCCAGCCGCTTGATCCAAGGGGCATATTCCTGTTTTGTGACAAGGCGGTACCCTCCCGCGATTTCGGCCAGCCGCACGCCACGCCCCTCTTGTTCAAACGCCTGACCGAGACTTCGCAACGCTGCTTCCACTTCTACCTTCGGAATATTTCCGAGCACCGCCGCAAGACGCGCCAATGACAGCGGTTCGGAAGAGACGAAGAGCAGCGACTCCAAAATGGCCTGAAGCTCACCCATGCCTCGCGTGCCGTTGCCATTGAAACTCTGCTCCTCGGGACTCCCATTTGCCTCGCCGACATCCATCGCGCCGACGTCCGGCATATCATGAACCAGGTCCGCCGTCAGTGAAGTCATGCCCCCCTCCATTCCATATCGACCTCATCGAGCTCCGCCGGATCGGGCACCAACGTGAACATCCGTGACACGAGAATTGGCCCGAATGTTTCTGCTTGAAATACGCGTGCCACTCGGAGCCGCATCAATTCAAGCAATGCCAAAAACGTGACGACAATCATCATTCGATGACTTGGCCCCTCAAACAGCGCAGCGAACGAAACAGAATCTTTGCCCTCAAGCATTTCCAGAATGCGGTTCATTCGTTCACGAACCGTGAGATTGTCGGGAACGATCTCAAGAAGTCGGCTGCTCGGATTCCGCTCAAGAACTTCCTTGAGCGCATCGACCAAATCAAAGAGAGAGACGTGCTCCAATGGAAGATCCTCTTCAACTTGGTCATATGCCGGAGCTTCTTCACGCCAAAAGATCTCGCGCCACGTTTTTTCCTGGTCGTCAAGCTGACGCGCCGCCTCTTTGTAGGTCTTATACTCGAGCAACCTGCGAACGAGCTCTTCTCGTGGATCCGGCCCGTCTTCTTCGTCATCAGCTGTCTCATCCACCGGCAGCAGCATTTTGGATTTGATCTGCAACAGCGTCGCCGCCATGACCAAAAAATCTCCCGCCACGTTGAGATTTAACTCTTCCATGGCTTCCAGGTACTCGAGGTATTGCTGAGCAATCATCGCGACCGGGATATCGTAGATGTTGATCTCATTCTTTTTAATAAGATGGAGCAGCAGGTCGAGTGGTCCCTCGAATTTTTCGATGCGGACCTGATATGGAAGCTCGGTTTGCTCAAAACCTTCAGTTGGAGAGTCCACGGTGTGTTTATACCAACTTATAGGGAAGGGGGCAAGTCAGATTCTATATATTGGGGATCCTCACCACTCCTTATTTAAGTCTTACCGCGTAGGCTATCAGCAAAGCCGCCACCACGAGGAAAGCCACGGTGAGGGCATATTGCCCCATCTTGGTCTGCAAGAGGCCTGTTGACTGGTCCTGTTCAACCCGTTTCGTTTGAGTCAGGAGAGGCGACTGGTCGAACCGTGCCTTTGCGAGATCGTCTCGTTGTCTGAATTCGGCGTTTGAAAAGTCAGCCGACCCCAGAAACTGGGCACCGGCGAACACAACCTCGCTCTCAAACACGGTAAAGCCAAAGAAGGTCTCTCGGCTAAAGATCGTGTTGCTGAAGCTTGTCCGACTCTTGAAATGACTTCCGGAGAATCCAGTCCCCGAACCGTACCTCGACCGCTCGAATACCACCGATTGTTCGAAATTCACTTCCAGAAACTCCGCCATGCCATCGAAAAGAGCCCCGGTACAGTCCACAGGAGCTAAAAATGTAGACCGATGAAATCTGGTGCTGGGCCCAAACCTGGTTTCCCTACAGCCCACCTGCCGGGCAAACTGTCCATGAACGAACAAGGCCTCTTGTTCGAATGTCGCGCCGGAAAGCTCGACCGGCCCCTGGAATGTCGACCGCGACAGGTCCACTCCCTGCTTGAAATGAGACCCCTGAAAATCAACAGGCCCTTCAAACCGGAGCGTGCCTTTGGCGGAATGATGGCGCAACGCCCCAAAGACCACAGAGTCGCGTATCCTCAGCACCGCGCGAACAAGTCGCTGCTCGTTGTCATCGGCATGCCCCCCCTGGGTCCGTGTCTCAGGAACGGCTGTCTGGACGTTGGAAGTTGTCTCTACAGCGAGGGTGTCGAAGATGAGATCTCCACGAACAATCACGCCAGCAAGATCAACAGGACGCCCTTTCGCTATCGCATCCATGACCGCTGCGCTCGGCACCGCATGAGCTTCACGTTCAGCCAGCGAGCAACTGGGCGAAAGATGAACAACAAGACCTGCGGCAGTCTCCCCTGAAAGCATCTCGGTGACGCAAGCTGCCTCGGCCTCCGTCAGACAAGTTCCGATGGTGTAGGCAACTATCAAAGCGACATGCCAGCAAAGCGGTATCGGCTTCAGCATAGGAATCTGCAGACGAAACGGGCGAAGGCGAAACACGGCGTCTGTCGGTACTTCATGGAGAAAACGACGAGATGATCGAGAAGCAATGGAGACACAGCCGCCGGGATTGATCAATTCCAGCGGCTGTGGATGGAAGCAATAGGAGAATCGGACATCACCACCCTCGCTCCAGCGATGGGCTGCGTGCATCGAATAGCACGGACTCTGAATCTAGCTAGGATAAGGCGAAGGACGACTGGATATCAGTTATTTCGATAATCGTCGTCCAACAAGTCCTCGGACTTATCGATAAGCTCGTCCCCTTCATCATCGGCATCGAGATCCAATTCTTCTTGAACGTCATCTTCCTCGATCTCGCCTTCCATCTCCAGCTCATCCTGAGCCATTTCCTCATCCTCGAGATCGGTGTCCTCCGGCTCCATAGGCACTGCTTGCTTCGCAGCCAACGCCTTACGCGGAGCGGCATCTTCTTCTTGAGCCGCGACTTTCTTGACGGGCGTGCTTGCTCGGCCCGCCTTGGGCGTGGCCTGCTTGGCGGATTTTCCAACGGCCTTCTTAGTGGTCTTCTTCTTCGAGACCGGCTTGGATCGCTTCACAGCCGCACGCTTCTTCACCGTTTGCTTTGCCGCCTTTTGCTTCGATGCCGGTGCGGCTTTTTTCTTCCGTGTCGCCGTTTTCGTGACGGCCTTTTTCTTCTTGTTCGCCATTCCGATTCCTCCTCTTCGTTTCAGGGCGGCGCAACGGCCTCCATCTAGCATGAACGAACAGCCTCTTGCAACCACCTCGATCCCGATTTCCATCGATCGACTATTTCCTCGTTGCGCGAGACCAACTAGACGGCTATCTTGACGATCGGCAGAACGTGGTTGAGTGATGGCTCACCGCTCCCGAAGGCTCGATTCAATCTCATGCTAAGATGAAGCCACATGGAACGCGGGTCTGGTTCCTTCACTCTGCTCACGGCTTTCATAATTCAACCGCCTTGTAGGAAGTGATGACACCGTGAACCGGTTATACCTCGTGACGTTTGCCCTATGGGTCGGAGCTAGGTCCAGTGGGCTGGCTCTGGACATATCTTTTCCTATGCAGATCATGATGGAGGATGGATCACCCTACTATGTTCCCGTCGTCGCAACAGTGGTCAGCGGCATGCCGATCCGCTGGGATAATCCGACACCGACCGATCATACCGTGACGCACAACGGCTGCCTGGAGGATGGGGGCCAGTGCCTGTTCGATTCAGGAGGAGTCCCACCGGGATCGCATTTCACTGTCCCGGGATTACCGGCCGGTCGTTATACTTATCAGTGCCGGATCCATCCCATCATGCGAGGGCAGCTGACGGTGACCGACCATCCTTCAACCCCCTCGCAACTCTAAGCGCGTGTTGACCACCAACTTGCAGGATTACCAATCGCTCCTGTAGTCTGCCAACGTCCCGATACAGGAAGCCGCTTGCGATGAAACCCGCTGTCGCCCTCCATGCCCCTCGAATCTTGACCGGCGAGACCCTGAGTCTTCTTGCCTGGAGGATTCCCGACCTCATGGTGTACCAACAGGCCGAAAATGAGTTCTGGGTGGCTCCGCTCGACGATCAATTGCCGCTCGTGCGATTGAACCGCGACGGCATGGAGATGCTCCGCTCCATGAACGGCCACAACACCGTGGGCAGTCTGCTTGACACCTATGGCAAGCGCACGTGTGGACTCGACGGCCAACCGGGGCAGTGGCACCTCGAACGATGGGCCACGCCAAACTACTCGCTCTGCTATTACGGAGCCGCGCCACCAGGCGGCCACAGACATAAGGCAAAGTGGGATATTCTGCTCCAGCAGGTCCGGGAAGGCTGGTCGGGTCAAGAAAAGTTCGAGGGGGAAGAGCACCTGGAAGAATTCCACCGACACGAACTAACCCAAAGCGAAGAAGATGATCGTCATTTTGACCTGATCGAAACCACGGTCTCCCATCTCTTCCGCGAACCGAGCGAAGCGCTGGCCGGCCTCACCTACGGCAGGCTTCTCATGCGGCAACTACGAGGACTGGGGTGGTTCAATCCCAAACCTAAAACCATACTGGAAATCGGCGGTGGTCTGGGTTATGTCGCGCAGGAGCTGGGCAAGGATCTGCTCCCCTTCGAAAAACAAGGGATCAAATACCTGTCGCTCGATATCACGCGACCGTTCCTTAACCTCCAAGTCACTCGGGCCCAAGCAGGCGGATGGAATGTTACCGGCACACGCGCCAATGCCGAACGTCTCCCGTTTGCCGATCATTCCATTGATCTAGTCATCGACAACGAGAACATGGCGGACATGACGCCGGTGCGGTTGAACCGAAACGAACTGGAGCGTGGAGTCGGGGATACGGTGCAACATCAAGAAGCGCTGGATTGGATCAGACGCCTCCGCCTTCCGATCGAAGCGAACCTGCCCGAATCTGTCATCTTCAACCTCGGACCGATTCGCTTCGTCGCCGAATTGTGGCGGGTCCTCAAACCCGGCGGCCGGGCGTTTCTCACCGAGTTCGGCATTGACGAAGGATGGCCGGCACCTGTGAAGTTGCCCGGGCACACCGAATACGAAGTCCACTACGGCCACCTGCGGCAAGCGGTGCGCTGGCTCGGCTTCCAAGAGCGATACCTTTCGCTTCCTCAGTTTCTGGGACTGAAGCCGGATACGAAAGTCCTCTGCACCGGCGCCACATATACCCTCCAGAGATTCTGTCAAGCCGTCAACCGGCCATTCGACGTGCGCGCGTACACCGAGAAAGAATTGCAGCAGGCCGTGGGTGACATGGTCCCAAAACTTCAGGGCATCCACTATCACGACCTCGCCGATCCGGCCTGGTTCGGCCTCCAGGATTTTAAAGTGCTGTTATTGGAAAAACCCGGAGGAGCGCCGAGAGCGCAATTCACCGAGACCAAAGGCTATCGCTGGTATTCGCAAAAGTAAAAGACCTGAGGGTAGCTCGCTTACTTCCCTTGCTTCCCGACCACACACGTAACGGACTCTACACTCTCAGAATCAAACACGCTGCTCAGTCAGCCTCTCTTGGACTTCCTCACTCACAGATTTCTTGGCCGCCTCGCCAAATCAATCAGCACGCCTTCCCTCAATCCCAGATCGCTTACTAAACACTCCTCTTGACCCAGCGTTTCCATGATTGTCCGGATGATGATCGCCCCGGCAGCGATGACTTCCTCCCGGTTTTTTTCCAAACCCGGCAAACCCACCCGTTCAGCCTTCGTTCTGCCGAGCAGCATGCGCTCGAGCGCTCGAATGGTTTCCAGCTTCAGCACATAGTTGTGAATCCTCGCCGGCTCATAGGTTGCTAACTTCTGCGCCATCGCGGCAAGGGACGTAATGGTTCCCGCTGTGCCGACGAACGTCGCATGCCGAAAGTCACCCATGTCGGCAACGGCAGCTTTGGTTTCTCGGGCCACCCACTCGTGGGCCTGTTTCACTTCCTCATCAGTTGGAGGATCGTGGTGCAGCACCCGTTCACAGAGGCGGACGACGCCAATATCAATCGATTGGACGATGGGCGTTTGACCATGTCGATCAAAAATGATCTCCGTGCTGCCGCCACCGATGTCCAACGCGAGAAGGTTCGTTACTCCGGCCGGCAAACCGGATCGAATGCCGAGCAACGTCCGTCGAGCCTCCTCGTCGCCCGCAAGGATTTCCACCCCGAACCCTGCTTCTCGTTTGACTCGCTCAAGAAACTCGTCTCGATTCGCCGCGTCCCGGACGGCGCTCGTTGCCACGATCGCGGATGCCTCGGCACCAGATCGATCAATGACATCTCGCCACTCTTGCAGGCAGTGGATCACTCGATCCATCGCGGAGGAACTCAGTCGCTTCGTCTGATCAACGCCTTCACCCAGCCGGAGGATGCGCCGATCTGATCGAAGTTCCTTGAGAGGAGCACCGTGCGGCACATCAGCAATAAGGAGCCGGCAGGTCAATGTACCGATGTCGATACCAGCCAAGCGACGTGTGCGATGCGGCGTCGCCGTCATTGCTCGTTCCGAATCTCATCCATCTCCGCCTCCAGCTTCTTCCTCGAGTCCTTGAGCTCCTGCACCTCTTTCACGAGACGCACGATCTCGGCATCGTAGACGACACGTTCCGCCGTTTCGCCACGCTCTTTCATGTCGACGGCCCGTTCGCCGATGTCTTTGAAGAGATCGGAGAGTTGTTGGTCGAGCTTGCGGAGTTCCAGCCTCATTCGCAACAGTTCCGTCTCTTCCAGGGCACGGCCGGCTGCATGGACGGTTCCCAGGCGCAGAGTCGCGATCCCGGCTCGCAAGTCATCTTTCAGTCGCTGCAGAAGTCCCATCGATGCCCTAGCTGATCGAACCCAGTTCGAGCTTCTTCTCCCATTTTCGCAACATTGCCTCGCGCAGTCCTTCATGCGCCAGCTCTTTCAGGCCTGGGTCCGCTTTCAGTAATGAAATCGCCTCTTGTCTGGCCTGGTGCAACAGATCACCGTCTCGGACCAGATTTGCCACCCGAAACTCCGGCATTCCCCATTGGCGCAAGCCGAAGAACTCCCCTGGCCCTCTGATCCGCAAATCGTCCTCGGCAATCACAAATCCATCGTTGGACTGGACGAGCGCTTCCAAACGCTCCCTTGCAGTAGACACCGACTCGTGATTGTCCACTGGATGCCGTCCCAACTGGGTCTTTCTCTGCCTCAGATTCGCCGCCATCAACAGACAATAGGATTGATGGCGACCACGTCCCACCCGGCCACGTAATTGGTGCAACTGGGCAAGACCAAATCGTTCGGCATGTTCAATCATCATAATGGTCGCATTCGGCACATCGACTCCGACTTCGATGACAGTTGTCGCCACCAACAGCTGAATGTTGCCGGCTTGGAACTCGGCCATGACGCGTTCCTTTTCAGCAGCCTTCATGCGACCATGCAGCAGACCCACGCTGAATTCGGCAAATTCTCCGTTCCGCAACTGTTCGGCACCCTGAATCGCTGCCTGGAGGTCGCTCTTTTCCGATTCTTCCACAAGTGGATAGACCACGTAGGCCTGTCGTTTGTCTCGCAGTTCATCCCGCAAGATCTGATAGGCTCGCCGCCGATGGCCCTCACCGAACAAAAACGTGCGCACCGGCTTTCGCCCCGGCGGCAGCGCATCAATCACCGATATATCAAGGTCGCCATACACCGTCATCGCCAGCGTCCGTGGAATAGGAGTGGCCGTCAACACGAGGACATCAGGAATATAGCCCTTGTCGATCAGTGTTTTCCGCTGCAACACACCGAACTTGTGCTGCTCATCGACCACCGCCAAACCCAAGCTCTTGAATGTCACGCTCTGTTGAATGATGGCATGCGTGCCGATGGCCATCTGAATGTCACCTGTTGCCAGCTGTTCGATCTGTGCCCGCTTCACCGAAGCCTTCTCTCCTCCGCGCACGAGAATCGTTTGAAGTCCCAAGGCTTGAAGTGTTCCGGAAAGATTTCGATAGTGTTGCTCCGCCAGAATTTCCGTTGGTGCCATGAGCGCCGCCTGATAACCTGACCCGCAGGCCATCACGATGGCGTGCAGGGCGACTGCGGTCTTCCCCGATCCCACATCCCCTTGTACCAAGCGATTCATGGGCCGCGGCGAGATCATGTCTCGAAATATTTCGCGAATGACACGATCCTGCGCCGGTGTGAGGCGAAATGGTAAGAGGCGACCAAGCTTCTCGAGAAGCGGCGTCCGCGGGTTGAAGCGCAGTTCCTTCGGCTCTTCATGCACCAATCGATGTCGCATCGCTAACGCCAATTGAAGCAGCAAGAGCTCTTCAAATGCCAATCGCCGATGCGCCGGTGTCTTCCCGCGTTCCAGCAATTGAGCATCTGTGCCTGTCTTCGGGAAATGGGTATCTTGCAGCGCCTCATGAATTGGGATCAGCCGTTGCCGCGCCCGAAGGGGCACAGGTAAGAGATCATGGAGTTCAAGCCCATGATCTGTTAACAGATTTCTCACCAACACCCGCATCTGACGAGAGGTCCATCCTTTAGTTTCATGATAGATGGGAACGATTCGTCCGACATGCAGCGTCGATTCGGTATCTTCTCCGATGATCTCATACTGGGCCACATCCATTCGCGGGGCCATCCATCCCTGCCGACCGGCAAGCACCCGCCCGCTCATCATCACGCGAGTCCCAACCGTCAGAATATCCTCCAAATATGCTTGGTTGAAAAAGACCACCTGCATTCGCCCAGACTGATCTTCGATACCGACTTCGAGCACACTCAACCGTCTATTTCTTGTCCGTTTTGCATCGCATTTGGCGACCGTCCCGCAAATCGATGCCACCATTCCGGGAACAAGGTTCCCGATTGGCGTCATTACCGAACGATCCTCGTAGCGCCAAGGGATGGTCCAGAGCGCGTCTTCCACCGTCTGGATACGTAATCGTTCGAGGATAGGGATGCGCTTGGGTCCGACGCCCTTGATGAACCGGACCGGAAGATTCCAAAGGTCGGGTCGCTTCATACTCATCGCTTTGGAGCTGCGAGGAGATGGTGCTGACGAATCGTTGCGATGGATCGGCTGCGGCTGACCAGCAACTCGGAGTGCCTTGATGAGCACCGCCGCCGCGCGCAATCGTCGACGCTGCTCACCAAGAGGCAATGCCGGCTGAAAATCAACGAACAGGTCCCGCAACGAAATCAGGCGAGCTTCAATGGCTTTGGAGTAGGTCTCGTGCCGAAGAGCGGATAAGACTTGCGTGGAGATAAAGGCACTCAGATTTGAGACCGTCTGCAAATGGGCACAATCATCCCGACTCGCAAACTCGATAGGTCGCGCGATGCGTTCTAACAAGTCCTGAAACGACGTGTGCGGACCCGATCCTGTAGGACCACCCAGCATACGGGATGGAATCGTAACATAGTGCCTCCCAGCGCTCAATGAACCGGTCAAACGGCATGTCCGGATTCACCGACAGGTTTTGCTCGAATGCTTGGTCACCTTTTCTTAGGGTGCTACACTCGGGATTGAGCGACCATGTACCGCCGAAACATTACACATATTCTCACGCCGCTTGGGTTGGGGCTGGCTCTCCTCATTGGGTACCACCTGTTCTTGAAGCCTGTCATGCCACCGTCAACTCCGCAGCTCGCAGAAACCATGGAGCCTGTCGCGCCACCGCCATCTCCACCACAGATCCGGTCAGCTGAGAGTGGGGCGACCCCGATTCGTGCACTCGACCAGAGCGTGATACCGCCTACGCCGCACGAGGCACTTTTGGAATCGATTCGTGATGAGATCGAAAAGCATAACCTGGCGCTTGCCGAGACGAGACTCAAAGAGCTTCCTCCAACAGTCTTATCGGACGGACAATCCAAACCATTCGTCGCAGTCTTGTGGAACAATCTCGGGTTGCAGCAGGAACGACTCAATGGCACGAAAGCATCCATCAAGTTGTTTAAGAGAGCGGCCGAGATTGATGACTCCAACCCTGTGATCCTCTTAAACCTCGCCCATGCCTACTGGGAACAGCGTGACCGTGCGCTGAGCGTCGAATTCTTAACGAAATTGATGAAGCTAGTTCCAGAAGAGCCGTTCCCACATCTGGCCATGGCCGACTTGTTACAAGAACAAGATGAACTGGCTGAAGCGGGAAAACATCTAAGCCAAGCAGCCGACCGAGCACGGCAGGATCCAGCCCTTCAGTCCTATCTGGCTGCCGTCACGGCGAAGATTCGTCGTACTCAGTCTGTTGAATCCCGCATGACGGTAAGAGGCAGCACTCATTTTGTGGTGAAGTTTGATGGCGAGGAAGACCAGAATACATGGACCGCGGCTCTGGAGATACTTGAAGAAGCCTATCGGGAGATCGGACAGAAGTTTGGGCATTTCCCTTCGAAGCCGATCATCGTCGTCCTTCATGCCAAGGATTCGTTTCAAAGTGCGACCGGGAGTCCAGCTTGGGCCGATGGCCTTTACGATCCCAACCTCGGGCGCATTCAGATCCCCACGCAAGGGGCGACGACAGATAGGAAGTGGCTCACCAGTGTGCTCCGTCACGAGTATGTCCATGCGCTGCTCCATGACCGTTTGGGAACGAGCAGCGGAGCGCTGCCGACTTGGTTGAACGAAGGTCTTGCTATGCAATTGGCCGGAGATACGTGGCCGGATCTTGATCACGCTATGCAAGGAGATATCACAGTAATTCCGTTGACCTATCTGGAAGGTTCCTGGAGCGCATTACCGGCCAGCACTTCGACGGTTGCCTACTTAGAAGCGAATTCGGCGACGCGCTACTTAATCGAGCGATGGGGCATGGCCCGTGTCGATGAATTGCTGAATGCCTTTCAAGCAAAGTCATCAGTGGCAACTGCACTCCAAAACAAACTGTTCGTGTCCTATGAACAGTTCCACCGCCAGTGGCTCGAGAGTTTCGAACAGAACCGCTCGTAGCTTCGCCCCACCGCGATTCGGATTGGCGCAGTCAAGATCTGGGTGTCGTTAGAGTAACTCTGCTGCAGACTCTTCAGGCGGCTGATTGGGCCAGGGGGGAAGGAGATGAGCCCGATCGCTGAACGATTCTTGACCTCCTTCGTCAGAATCCAAGCGGGATAATTGATCCTCCCAAAGCACCTTCTGCCCGCTGGGATCATACATACGAATTCTGAAGTCAAATGTATGAGAGCTTCCTATCGTAATCCCCTCCGACTGGATCGGCTGGCTTGCAACCGGATGTACTCGAGGAATTCGATCGCGCACCGCAGTAAACTCGTCTTCCCACACAGATAATCCGGTTGCGGCATCCAATGCACGCAGCAAGAACACGGGCTGTTCAGTAGCCGTTTCAACACCACCGTGCACCTTCGTGACCGTTGCACGGCGGGACATCGCAGCCGATATGACCTGTCCCTCTCCCCTCCTGTCAGACTGGACAAGGTTGAGCTGTCCCTCCCACTGGAACACCCCGGTATTTGCGTCGTAGACGCGCAATACAAAATTGGAAAGGTCCGTAGCACCAAGTCCGACTCCGCCGGCAAAAATCCTCGGCGCACGGGTCGCCTCCGCTCCATCGCTTTCCTTGACCGTCAGTTCATAGACTTCATCGGATAAAATAGCGCCCGTTCCAGCGTCGTACACCTTCACCGCAATCGCGGATGAAGGACCGATTTGATAACCGAATCCTGCCGCCACAATCGCCCTTTTTTCTCCCGTGCCTACCTCACCCCATGCTTGACCGATAGAAAGCAAAAGAAATAATCCCACGACAGCCACCCAGGTCGGCATGTTCGAACGGTCTTGACAGAAGGTGTTACCTTTTCGGTCTGTCCCATGGCTCAAACCAGAAACACTCTGCAACGCGACCCGCGTGTGCGACATATGCCCTCCTCCAGGAATGAGCGCATTCTGGAAGAGAGGAGATCGCCGGTAAATTCCCCGCTATGGGAAGAATCCCCTCGGAAGAGGGGGGGGGCATCAGGGAGGACTCGAATGGCTTGCTTCCGTTTCCTCGACCGGCTTGGCACTGCCAAACCATCGATACCGATGGCGTGCGACCATGCGGTAGCCTACTTCTGCCAGCCGCTTTGCGAAAGGGAATCTTAACGCCCATTGCAGAAGCTTTCCGCCAGGGAGGTGGGGGATAAAGGGAAGAAACGCTGCGAAACCTTGGAGCACTTCTCCTGAAGATCGGATTAAGAACGCCATATCGGGGCGACCGGGGCGATAGTCCTCCCCCAGGACCTTCATGGCTTCTTCGCTTTGATACGCAAGAAATCGGACGTCAGGTCCTGCTTGGCTAATTCCTATCCGATCGAGCTTCGTTTTTGTGGCAACACACAGTCGACATTCCGCGTCATAGATCAACACGCACGCCGGCCTGCCTAGCCGACTCTCTGCCTGCTCATCAGGAGCCATAATCCAAAGCAGGCTAGCATTCCGAAACTCCCGGCAGCAAGGCACCCATTGCCGATGTTTTCCTCTAGGGGCTATAGTCTCCCGATGAAACGAACCGTCTTACTGACTCTGTTACTAGGCTTACTTTTCATTGAGGCAGGGCTTCTCTTAAGTCAGAACGGTACATCCATGACGCCGGGCTTGGCATGGAGACTCGGCTTTTTCATCCTGTCCCCGCTCACACTCGCCGTATTAGTTGGGCTAAGGTTCCGATGGGCCGCGATGGTCTGCGTGATCTACGCGACTGTAGGATTGGCGATGGACTTAGCGACGATCATTCAGGTGCTGAACAGGGATTCTGACGCGGTACCGTCCATGACGACCAGCGGAATCAGCGGGTTCCTCAATTTCCTACTGATCGTGTTCGGCGGGCGATCGCTTTTAGACGTGGGCCAGGAGCCGATGCCTCTAAAATCCCCTCCTCCCAGTCCCCCGTCCCTTTCTTGAGCGGACGCATCTTGATGCCGACGAATCCGGCCCTTTTCAGCCACGCCGCTGTCTCCGAGGTTGAATAGGTGTTTCCACCTTCCGTGAACAGCAGCATCGATCCCGCAAACAGACTTGCTTCCAATGGATACAACCCTTGGCGATCATGCAGAAACGCGTCTTGGATGATGAGTCGGCCACCCGGCGTCAACGCAGCCAGGGCTCGGCGAAAGATGGCCTGATTATCTTCAGGCGAATAAATATGCAACACATTGGAGTACCAAATGACGTCATAGACGCCCGTAATCGAATCCTTTGAAAAATCGAGCGGGAGGTAGGAGAGCCGACGCCCCGCCTTGTGAGTGCGGGCAATTTCTTTGGCGACCTCAAGGGCGGCTTCTCGATCACACACGGTGGCACGAAGCTTGGGGTTCCTCGCGAGAAAAGCCATCGCATAGGTGCCGGGCCCTCCGCCGAGGTCTAGCAGAGTTTTCGCGCGACTCATGTGAAGTTGCGCCGCAATCGCCGGAGCAATCTCCAAGGTCCGGTGATGCATGGCCCACGTAAATTGTCGACGGTAGTCTGGACTGTCGGGAATATCGTGATCGATCGGCAACCCGCTCTGCACCGACTCCAACAGTCGTATCCAATCTGCCCAATGGGTTCGGATGAGGTGCAAATACCCACCGCGATAGGCGCGATGGTTGGCATTCAGCGCCGTCGCGCCCAGCCGACTGTTCTTATAGATAATTCCCTTTTTGTGCAGTACTCCGGCCGCTGCCAGATTGCGACAAAGAATGCTCAAACCTCGTTCGCTGACCTTGAGTTCCTTGGCAAGAGCAGGAATCGCCCATGATCGTTCGCCGACCATCGTAAAAAGATCCAGTTCCAGCGCCGCCAACAGCACCCGAGGTAAGCGATAGGCTGAGATAGCATCGCGAAACTCATCGAATGTCGTGATGCGTTGTATCACGATGCGTTCCCGATTTGTCGGCAACACCATCGTAGAAGGTCTTCCAGTTTGGGGCGATTCTGCAGATCGGCGGGGCGTGTAAATGTGACTGCTACAAACTCGTCGGTTATCTCGGTCTCCTCGACAAACCCAGATTGCAGGAGAAGCGCTCTATGCTTGGCCACCGCCGGCTGAAGAAAATACTTGGCCTGCTTAGCGACTTCATCGGTTCCTAAATCCTCCGGCGTTCCTTCCGACATCAAGGCCATGACATCTTCCATCGCCACCCCATACTGGCACAGGACCGTGCCTTCGGGTCTGACCTCCAGAAGCCAACCATCCTCTCCAAGATCCATGATGAGCGGTCCGTTAGCTTCCAAATCGTAGAATCGGGGAAATGACCGCACCAGTTCGGTGCGAAGTTGCGCCCAGGCTGAAGTCGGCTCACTCATGCATGCATCCCTCGACGAGGCCACAGTTGATATTGCTCGGCGAGACGGGCACGGAGCGCCTTCAGGCGCTCCGTGTTTTCTTCAAGTTTCGGCAGGCGATACTTGCGGTCCATGTTCACGACCTGTTCGAGTACGTCTGCTGCATCCTGCAAGCGCCCCACCTCCTCGTAACATTGAGCCAGTACGTAACTGGCGCCACCCGCACGAAGTTCGTCGCGCAACCGCTCAGAGATCGAATGGCTGGTTTGACAACAGGCAATGGCGTCGTCATAGCGTTTTCGTATCAAGAACGTGCGGCCGATCATGCGCCACGCGTCCGCGACACCACCCAGATTCCCCAAGCGGCGCATCAACGCCAACGACCGCTCGTAAAACTGGACCGCTTCATCGAACTGACCGGTCTCACGGGCCACCAAACCAAGGTCGGAGAACAACACGGCTTGGGCCGCTTCATCGTGTGTCTTGGTCATGAGATCGAGGGCCTCCAGATAATAGGCTCGCGCCCGGTCCCATTCGCCGGCATCCGCCCGGAGATTCCCCAGATTTGCCAGCGTCGTTCCGATGCCTTTCTCATCACCAAGAATCTTTTGCAGTTCCAAGACCTCCTGATAATGCGCCTGAGCCGCATCCCGCCGCCCACTGACTGCACAGATGTTGCCCAGATTCCCGAGCGTGGCGACGAGGGCTCGCCGATCACCTGTGAGCCGATCACATTCCAACGCCTTGGCATAACAGGTATACGCTTCGGTGTAGTACCCTCGCGAGAAATGCTCGTTGCCTTGGCGATTTAATTCTTCCGAAAGGCCGTTCCGCAACGTCATGGCATCACACCGACAACAGCTGTTCCACCGGCCGCTTGCCACCGAGAAGGATGGAGCTGCCGTCTCCAACAAGAAGGCTATCGAAGTTGTACTTCAAGAGCCGGCGAAGTCCCTCCTTGGCTTTCGCGGGGTCTGCATACTTTTCAGCAGGAAGGAGACGTACGGCGCCAGGCGGTTTGCCAATCAATGCATCCCCTACGATCAGAAGACCTCGTCCCCGTTCAATAAACAACGCGGATTCTCCCGGAGACTTCTGATCCTTCAGATGGACTGCCCAGATCCCACCCGGCAGGAGTTCACCATCTTTGTAAGTCTTTGTCGGTTTTACTTCCATCTGGGGTGCATCAGCCTCCGGTACGTACAGTTGGCAATTCAACTCAGCGTGATAGGCAGGGGCTTCTCGGAGGTGGTCCCGGTTTGTGACAATGATGTAGTCGATCGGCTCCTCGCGCCGAACAATCTCTCTCGCGTCGCCCGTCATCAGAGGCGGATCAACGAGAATCTTGTACTCACCGATCGTCAGCAACAGACCGTTGAAGTCGAGCTGCTTTTCATCTGAAAACCACGACCACTGCCAGATACCGGGTAAGATTTGTTTCATAGCAAGTACCGGGGCTCACGACGCCACATACATCACAGCGCGGAGATGGCATCCTTGATCGTCTTGGTGATCTTCGCCTGAATGCTCGCGTCGTTGGGCAAGTCAATAATGTCGTCTTCGGGCACAGTAATGAATTTCCGGTTCGCCCCCTTCGTCAACGAGATCAAGAACATGCTGTTGGAGGGAGTCACTGGGATTACAACATGCACAGACCCGTCGACCCCTCGTATCATTTCCAGGAACTTTTGTTTTCCCTCCTCTATCTCATCCATCGCGGCCTCTTCTCTATACCTTTTCTTCATGGGCGCGGGCGGGGCCGGATGCGTCTCTCACTGCGCGCATTGACCGACCGCCGCCGTTTACATTCGATTGAGTCCTAGCAAACGATCAGCGAGCACTAAAAAACATCCGACCCTCGTTACATCTTATTTCCGCTCGCCAACAGCTTTTCAACCTCTGCAATGATCACGTCGGCTGCGGCCAACTCCATATTGCCGACCCGCTGCCAACGGATGACTCCGTGCTGGTCGATCACATATACATTTGGGATAAACCTTCCGCCACCATAGAGTTTATCCGTGGTCTTGGCGGGATCCAGGAGGTAGGGATAGGTAACCTTGACTGGGAAACCAGACAAGAATTCGCCGACCTCCGGCTTACCGTCGCCCGACGAATTGACTCCCAGGACTGCCACGTTCTTGCCTCGCGTAGACTCGTGGACCTTCTGCAAGGTACTCCCCTGCATCATGCAAGGGTCACAAATATGAAACAGTCCCAACACCACGACCTTGCCCTTGTAGGCTTCGAGCGATATGGTTTCGCCGGTGATGGCGGTGAGAGTGAAGGACGGAGCTTTTTCTCCCACCTTGAAGAGTCCGGCCGCGAGAACCAGAGAACCACACAGCACCGGAAAGGTCAGCAGCCCACACGCCACTCGCATCCGTCTCATCGCAACCTCCCCATGATCGAGAGACCATGATGTTATGCTTCAAGAGAAGCTCTAGAGCTCAGCCGTCAGGTCCTCAAGAGTGCATCCTACCATGGTAATTTTTGGGGCGGCAACCGCAAGGCGGGAATAGAACTAGTCTCCTGCGTCTCGCTGATTCAGCATGTCCTCGAGCTGTTCCTTCGCGTTGCCTTCAAATCGAACGAACTCGAGTCCAAATCGATCACCTTGCTTCCAACGGACGACTGCAAGGCCAATGGTGATCGGAGGCCGTGCGCCTGGAGGGTGCACTTGTAGACACACACGTGCTCCGACGGGGAACTGGATATGGCTCTCAATCTCACCCCCGGCGAGCGTCAGATTTCTCACCGTCCCATGGCCTGCCCCTTCATCGCCCGTGAACAAGACTGGATAGTCGACCGGCACTCGGGGCCGGCCTCTTGGCTCCGACTCATTCTGGCTGTCTCTGTTAGGAGGTGTCATATCGTCCGTACAGAAGCGCTCAGCGTGCTGATTCGAACAGGCCTAGCTGAAGCTCCTCTGCGCGGGTAAACGGGATAGGATAGCGCTCTGTGAAACAGGCCGTACAGTACTGATCGGGCGTCCTCGGTGCAGATTTCAGCATGCCGTCAAGACTGAGATATGCCAAACTGTCGGCGGTGATGTACTTGCGGATTTCTTCTATGGAATGATCGGACGCGATGAGCTCTTTTTTTGTCGGGGTGTCGATTCCGTAGAAACAAGGCGAGAGAATCGGCGGTGAGCTGATCCGCATGTGGACTTCTTTCGCTCCGGCTTGTCGGATCATCTTGACGATCTTGCGGCTCGTCGTGCCGCGAACCAACGAATCGTCGACGACAACGACCCGTTTCCCATCCAAGATTTCGGGCACGGCGTTCAGCTTCACCTTGACACCGAAGTGACGAATCGACTGCTCCGGCTCAATGAACGTCCGTCCGACATAGTGGTTGCGGATCAACCCGGTTTCAAACCGGACCCCGGCTCCTTCGGAATAGCCGAGCGCCGCCGGCACACCGGAGTCCGGGACGGGAATGACGACATCCGCCGGCACCCACGATTCCTGAGCCAACTGCCGCCCCAACGCCTTGCGCGTGGCATAGACGGCGTTGGCCCCAAAGATTCGGCTGTCGGGCCTGGCAAAGTAGACATACTCGAACACACACATGGCCGGATTCCTCTTGGGAAACGGACGGTGGCTGTCGAGCCCTTGATCGCTGATCACAATCAACTCGCCCGGTTCAACCTCTCGAACATATTCGGCATCGAGCAAGTCAAACGCGCAGGTTTCCGAGGCCACAATCCAGCTGCTGCGGAGACGCCCGATACACAGAGGCCGGAGCCCGTAGGGATCACGCGCGGCGATCAGGCCGTTGTCGGTCATCAGCACCACCGAAAATGCACCACGCACCTGGTTCAGCGCATCGACGATCCTCGCGAGAAAGGAGTCAGCGCGGGAGTGCGCGATGAGATGGATGATGACTTCGCTGTCCGATGTGGACTGGAAGATCGCCCCGTAGGCCTCCAGTTCGTGCCGGAGCATTTGGGCATTGATCAGATTGCCGTTGTGAGCCAAGGCCAAATTGCCGAGGGCGAAATTCACGGTCAGCGGCTGCACATTCTTCAAATCGTGGCCCCCGGTAGTAGAGTACCGATTGTGTCCAATGGCCATATGCCCGGGTAACTGTTCGAGCACCGATTTGTGAAAAATGTCGGCGACAAGCCCCATACCTTTCTGCATGAAGAACTGTTCCCCATCTCCCGCAACAATCCCGGACGCCTCCTGCCCTCGATGTTGCAGCGCGTATAGCCCCAAATAGGCCAGATTGGCGGCTTCCTCGTGACCGAAGATGCCAAAGACGGCGCATTCGTCGTGAAACTTATCGGGTGATACGATTGGCAGTTCTTTGTTCATGACTTCAGCGGCCCACTTGACTAGGCTTGGATGAGGGCTCGCTCCAAGGAAAACCCCCATCGATCATGCAGCGTCCCAACCGGCTGATTAATCACTTGCTCCATCGAACGTTCCTCGTTCATATGGACGATAAGCCGGTCACCGGTGACCGATCCGATCACCTCTACCGGCACACCGAACCCCCTCGCCCGGTCGACAATAGTCTGTCGATGGGCCGGGTTTGCGGAAATCACCACCCTCGACTGACTCTCGCCGAAGAGCACGGCATCCTTTCGAAGCCGGCTTCTCGACAATTCTACCACAGCGCCCAGGGGCCGTTCTGGTCCGGAGATACAACTTTCAGTCAATGTGACAGCGACACCACCTTCCGAACAATCATGGGCAGACTGGAGGAGCCCCTCACGAATCAGTGAAAGTACGCAATCGTGCAACGCTTTTTCCGTATTCAGGCTCAGGTACGGCGGCGATCCCTGTTCGCGAGCGTGAACGACCTTGATATACTCGGACCCTCCCAAATCTTCTCGAGCAGAGCCCAGTAAGATAACATCGTCACCTTCCTGCTTGAACCACTGGGTCATTGTCTTTTCAGACTCTTCGATAAGCCCCACCATACCCAGCATGGGCGTTGGATAAATGGAGAGCCCGTTGGTTTCGTTGTAAAAACTGACGTTCCCACTCACGATGGGAATCTGGAAATGCTCACAGGCGTCTTTCATTCCTTCGATCGCCATCACGAATTGCCACATGATGTCGGGTCGCTCCGGATTGCCGAAATTGAGACAATCCGTCAAGCCGATCGGTGCGGCACCGGAGCAGACGAGATTGCGCGCCGCTTCAGCCACAGCCAGACGGGCGCCTTCATAGGGGTGCAGCAGACAATAGCGACTGTTGCAATCCACCGTCATCGCCACCGCTTTCTTCGTGCCTTTGATCCGCACCACCGCCGCGTCGGAGCCGGGACGTACCGTTGTGTTCGTCCGCACCATGTGATCGTACTGTTCATACACCCCCCGCTTGCTGGCGATCGTCGGCGATTCCAACAGCGCCAGCAACGCCGCATTGGCGTCTTTGACGTCGGGGATCGCGTCGTAATTCAGGTTCGTCAACATTTCCTGGTAAGGCGGCGGCTGATAGGGCCGTTCATACCGTGGGCCGTCGTCGGCCAACGCCTTGGCCGGAATTTCCGCAACGACCTTCCCCTGATCCATCACGCGCAATATTCCGTCGGCCGTCACTTTTCCAACCACTGCGACGTCCAGATCCCACTTCCGGCAAATCGCAATGCATTCGTCTTCCTTGCCGGCTTTCGCTACCATCAACATACGTTCTTGAGACTCCGACAGCATGATTTCATACGGCGTCATGCCCGGTTCGCGCCTCGGCACCACTGTCAGGTCCAGCTCGATCCCGTTGCCGGCGCGTGAAGCCATTTCGCAGGAAGAACTCGTCAGACCCGCAGCGCCCATATCTTGAATTCCGACGAGGACATCGCGCTCCATCAATTCCAAACACGCCTCCAGTAACAACTTCTCGGTAAATGGATCGCCGACCTGTACCGTCGGACGTTTTTGCTCCGATTGATCGTCGAACGAATCCGACGCCATCGTTGCCCCATGTATGCCATCACGCCCGGTCTTGGAGCCGAAATAGATCACGGGATTACCGATGCCCGCTGCTGTGCCACGGAATATCTTGTCCTTATGCGCAAGACCCAGACAAAAGACATTGACCAATGGGTTAAGCGCATAGATGTCGTTGAAGACGATTTCACCTCCCACGGTAGGGACGCCCATGCAATTGCCGTAGCCCGCAATGCCGGAGACAACTCCCTTCATGAGATGGCGATTCTTCTGCACATGCAATTCCCCGAACCGCAATGAATCGAGCAGCGCAATCGGCCGCGCCCCCATGGTAAAGATATCGCGCAGAATTCCACCGACTCCCGTGGCTGCCCCCTGATAGGGTTCGATGAACGACGGATGGTTATGCGACTCCATTTTAAAGACGACACATAGTCCATCGCCAATATCGACCGCGCCGGCATTTTCGCCTGGTCCTTGCACGACACGAGGCCCGGCCGTCGGCAGCTTCTTCAAGTGCACCCGCGAACTCTTGTATGAGCAGTGCTCGGACCACATGACAGAGAATATGCCTAGTTCCGTCAGGTTGGGCTCGCGCCCCAGAATATCGATGATTTTTTGATATTCCTCGCCCGTCAGATTGTGTTGAGCGATGAGAGCTTTGGTGATAAGCGGCGTGCCAGCCTGCATCATGTCCTCAGTCGCCACAGCAATAAAGGCTTCCGCGGGATATTCCGGTCTACCGACTGTTCAGCTCCCGGACATATATACCGCCGTCGCAAGCGCTGCAAGCATGACCGGCGAGGCACTCGGCCGAGTGCCTCGCCGGCGAAGGAATTGAAATAGCAAAGCCCGATTGTTCTACTGGACTTCCACCTTCACGAATGATTCAGCAGCTAATGTTTGATGATCTTTATCTGCCGCCACGACCTTGATCTCATGGCTCCCAGGTGACATCCCCTTGACCGTTCCTTTCCAGCCCTTCTGGTATTCGCCGTCTACGAAACAATGGACGTGCGTCGCCTGGTTACCCTTCGCGAGTTCGTACACCACCTCGACGTCACTCGCTACCTTTGCTCCCTGTGCCGGGCTCGTAATCGTCACCTTGCTGCCGTCATCTGCCGCCGCCCAAGCAGTGGCACCGGAACCTAAGGCCAACAAACCAACTGCCGCCAAGACTGCACCTACACCTCTCATCGCGACCCTCCTCATGTATGAAAGAACACTATGGCTGACATCTCCTGACTGCCTCCACACTTTACCGCGACCACTTCTCATCTGCAATCCTTCGGCGACACACTCGTCAAATTGCCGATCCCCGTTGGACGCTCACCGCGCTAGCGCCAACTTGCTTTCCCCTAAGGACGTGATGATCGATTGAAAAATAGTCCGTCCATCCTCATTACCAAGCACCGCCTCTGCACAGCGCTCTGGATGTGGCATCATACCCAGCACATTCCCTGCCGCATTGCGGATGCCTGCAATATTGTCGAGCGACCCGTTCGAACACGCTTCTTCGGTGACCTTCCCATCTGCCGTGCAATAACGGAAGACCACTTGGGCGTTCGCCTGAAGGCTTGCCAATGTCACAGGATCCGTATAGTAGTTTCCGTCTGCGTGAGCGATCGGAATCTTGAGCACCTGCCCGGACTTGCATACGGTTGTAAACGGCGTGGCGGCGTTCTCCACCTTCACATAGGTCTCACGGCAGATGAAGTGCAATGACTTATTGCGCAACATGGCGCCGGGCAGCAGCCCCGCCTCGAGGAGAATCTGGAATCCATTGCAGATCCCGAGCACCAATCCACCTTCAACGGCAAATTGCTTCACCGCTTGCATGACGGGAGAGAACCGCGCGATCGCCCCCGTCCGGAGATAATCGCCGTACGAAAACCCGCCCGGCAGGATGACCGCATCCAGACCGGCCAGCGACGTCTCTTTATGCCACACCATCCTGACATCTTGTTCAAGCACATCCCGAAAGACGTACCGACAATCGTGGTCGCAATTACTGCCTGGGAAAACCACCACTCCAATATTCATCAGGCCTCCCGGTCATCCTGCGAGGCAAGGCGCAGGACCTGCCATATTCACGCCAGTTCGTACCGATACTCTTCAATAATGGTATTGGCCAGCAGCCTCTCGCACATCGACTTGACCTCAACTTCTGCCTTCGCCGTATCTGTTTCCTGGAGTTCCAGTTCCATGTACTTTCCAACGCGAACATGTGCGGCATTCTTGAATCCCAGCGAGTCCAGGGCATGCTCAATCGCCTTCCCCTGTGGATCGAGTATCCCTTGTTTCAGCGTCACATGAATTTTGACTTTCACTCTTGACTCCTCTGATCAGCCGATTTGGTCTGGCGATCGACGTATCTCTTGATCCACAATATGGCCGCAACCGTCAGCCCCCCGGCAAACACTAAGCCGACGAAAGCCCAGCGCCAGGGCGACTCGTTCAACCGATAGGCCATCATACCTACGATGGCTGCCCAGACCACCACCGATGCAATCAGACCATAATTCAGGTACGCCCGCAGCATCCTTTGCCCTTCCTCCCGCTCCCACAGTCGAGACAGGGCGGGGTGGAATTCAGGCGACTTGCACGAAGGCTCGAGGTGCCGCACGCTCTGAACCGGCGCGGCCTACAGCGTGGGCGGCGAGCACTGTTCGAAGCTCCCTTTGAGCCTCGCTCGAAAGGGAGCGAGTTGCGCAGTCGAGCGCCGGGAGGAGCAAATGCGGCCGAGCCGAAGTGTCGGAGCTGAGGAATTCCGCCCCGCCTTGTCTCTTCATCCACACACCCTCTGCAACACCTCCTGATACGCCTCTTCGACTTTCCCCATATCCTTTCGAAACCGATCTTTATCCATCGACTCGCCGGTCGTCATATCCCAAAACCGGCACGTGTCCGGAGAAATCTCATCCGCCAGGATCAATTTGTTATGGAATACGCCGAACTCCAGCTTGAGATCGACCAACTGCATCTGTCGCTCGGCAAAGAACGGTTTAAGGACCTTGTTCACCGCCTGTCCCAGCTCACGCAACTCACGCAAAACTCCAGGTGTTGCCACGTTCATCAGCCGAAGGTGATCGTCATTGACCAACGGATCACCAAGAGCATCGTTCTTGTAATAGAACTCGACAACCGCAGGATCAATCCGGTTCCCCTCTTTCAGCCCCAGACGCGTTGCCAAACTGCCCGCCACCGCGTTGCGCACCACCACCTCAACCGGCACGATCCTAACCTTCTTCGTAAGCATCTCCCGATCGTTCAGTCGCTCGATGAAGTGTGTACGGACGCCATGTTGTTCCAAGAGTCGAAACAGTCGTTCCGACACCTTGTTGTTGATGACGCCTTTGTCAGCGATGATGCCGCGCTTCTGCGCATTGAAGGCCGTCGCATCGTCCTTGAAATACTGAACGACTTGATCCGGGTTGCCCGTTAAAAAGATCTTCTTCGCTTTACCTTCGTAAAGAAGCGTGCCCGTCGCCATGATGAACCTCGATGATGCAGCTCACTGAGCCAACAGTTCAATGATCTCGTCCAACGATTGTATCGTACCGAGCAAGGTCGGGTTTCCGAATCGGCGCGTATAATGGAACTCTTTCACCTTTTCCAGGGACAGCACCAGGCTGTGAAAGTCTTCCAGCTTGGATGTTTCAAAATACGTGATGAAGTCCAGGTCGTCCAGCCCACTGGAGTGATACAGTTTCCGCTTGATTGTCTTCAGATAGGGCATCGTCGCCGCCGTATGCTCCTGCATCATCCCCGCTCGTTTCTCCTGATCCAGTCCCCACCATTCGGGCGATTTTCTGATCGGGATCACGATGGCATAAGGCTTCGGACCCGCCTCGCTGAGGGTTTTCAATTCAGCTTTCATCTGATCCGGAAATCCTGGAACATAATTGGGTTTTTTGGTGAGCCCGTGCATGATCCCGGCCGCCTTGAGATGTTTCCCGAACTGGCTGCTCCGCAGATCGAGGAGAAAGTCCTGTGTCTCGCGCAATTCCGTCGCATGGATCCGGAACAAGAGATCGGCCTGATCAGAAAGCCCACGAAGCAGATACAGATCGATCGCCACTTTCTCCCGATACTGTTCCACGACGCCCTTGAACGTCGCCAGATGCGCGATACGGGTCGAGAGTTCCTGCTTTGCCCATTCCTCGTCAAGAGTAAACACCGCAAACGTGCCATAAATTCCCGGCTCGGTGAGGAGTTTCTCGCGATCCGCCGCAGCCTGAGCACCGGATAACAACGGTCCCAGCAGTAACCAAAGGAACATCAGTCCCGCAATCGGCGATCGAGTCATGATTTCGTTCCCTTCTTCCCGGTGTCGGATGAACGCGACTTGCCTCGCCCGAACACCCGCCGGTAGATTTGATCGAGATGACGCAGGTAGTACGTGGGGGTGAAGCAGGCTGCGATGTCGTTTTTTTTCAGATGCTGCGAAATAAATGGGTCTTTCGCTGCCAGTTCCTCCAACCCACCTCCTCCCCTCCAGGAAGCCATGGCATTGCGCTGAACGGCTTCGTAGGATTCTTTTCGCTGCGCGCCCTTCTCGACCAAGGCTAAGAGCAACCGCTGGGAATACACGAGCCCCCCGGTTAGTTCGAGGTTTCGCCGCATCCGGTCCGGGTAGACGACCAGATGCTCGACCAGTTCCGTGACCTTGGCAAGCATGTAGTCGATCACAATCGTACTGTCCGGCATGATCACCCGCTCAACCGACGAATGGCTGATGTCACGTTCATGCCACAGAGCCACGTTTTCCATCGCCGCCACACTGTTGGCCCGCACCAGCCTCGCCAAGCCGCACAAATTCTCCGATACGATCGGGTTCCGTTTATGCGGCATCGCCGATGACCCCTTTTGCCCCTCGGAAAAATACTCTTCCGCTTCGAGTACTTCGGTGCGCTGAAGATGGCGGATCTCGACGGCAAATTTCTCGATGCTTGCCGCAAGCAACGCGAGCGCCGTTGAATAAGACGCATGGCGGTCCCGCTGGACCACCTGATTGGAGACCGGGTCGGCTTTCAAGCCAAGTTTTGCACAGACATAATCTTCGATATCGGGGCCCTGATGCGCAAAGGTCCCCATCGCACCGGACAGTTTGCCGACAGCAATCTCACTCCGTACCGACCGCAGTCGTTCCTGATGGCGGCGAACCTCTTCGAACCAGAGCGCCAGTTTCAGCCCGAAAGAGATCGGCTCGCCGTGAATGCCGTGCGATCGTCCCACCATCACCTGGCGCTTATACCGAAATGCCTGTCGTTTCAACACGACCAACAACCCTTCGACTCCCTCCAGAATCAAATCGAGCGCCTCGGTCATTTGGATAGCGAGTGCGGTATCGACAATGTCGGACGACGTAAGCCCCATGTGGAGAAACCGGTGCTCCGGCCCCACCGTGTCCATGAGGGATTCGAGAAAAGCGATCACGTCATGCTTGGTGACCTTTTCGATTTCGGCGATCCGTTCGACATTGACCCTCGCTTTCTTGCGGATCTTTGCCGCCGTCCCGCGCGGAGCCTGTCCTGCCCGCTCGAATGCCGCGCAAGCTTGCAACTCAACTTCCAGCCAGATCTCATACTTATGCGTGAGCTCCCAGATGGCCTTCATGTGGGGACGCGTGTATCGCTCAATCACCTTCCGCTCTCCTCCAAACCGCCCGAGCCGGATCCGCCCGCTTCTCAGCCAGCCGTGCCTCGGTTGCTAACGCCTTGTCAAGGATCGCGTTCACAAACTTTGACGCTTCGTCGTCGCCAAAACTCTTCGCAAGTTCGATGGCTTCGTCCATCGTGACCTTCGCGGGTACTTCATCCAACCACAGCAACTCATACAGTCCGGCTCGCAAGATATTGCGGTCGACGATCGGCATGCGGCTCACCGTCCAATTCGTCGCATACTTGCCGATGGCGGCGTCGAGTTCATGCTTATGTTCCACCACGCCCTTCACCAGCCGTTCCGCGAACTCTTTCGTCTCATCGGACGCCGAGTATTCTCGCCAGAATTCATCCAGACGGATGTCGGCCTTCCCATGAATGTCGTGCTGAAACAGAATCTGCAGGGCCCGCTCGCGGGCCTGATGACGAGATCCCATATGTTAGTTCGCATGCCGCTGTGCGGCTCGCCGTGGGTACGCCGACCGCTCTGTCTCCGCCGCTTGCTCAATTCCCTTCAACCGTCTCATCACCATCACCATTTCGATCGCGGACGTTGCCGCCTCCCCACCACGGTTGAGCCTCCCCGCATCGGCTCGTTCTTCCGCCTGGGCGACCGTTTCGGTGGTCAGCACACCGAAGATGATCGGCACATCAGTATCCAGCGCCGCTTGACCAATCCCACGGGTGACCGCGGAACTAATGTACTCGAAATGGGGGGTGTCGCCACGAATCACAGCTCCCAAGCAGATCACCGCATCGAACCGGCTCGACTTGGCCATGGTGCGGGCCACAAGCGGAATTTCGAACGCTCCTGGAACTTTCACCACTTCAATGTGTTTTGCATCCACACCGCGTCCTTCAAGTGTGCGACGGCAGGCGTCGAGCAACTTGCCCGTCACGCGCGAATTGAACTTCGCCACGACGATACCGAATCTCAGTCCCGTTGCGGAAGGTCCCGCCTTTCGATTTATCATCTTTCAATAGCCGTCTTGGCTCAAACTCCGCTGCTGATGGGACTTGAGCTGGATCCGCTCGTCAGACTTTCTTGAGAATATGCCCTAGCTTCGCTTTCTTCGTCTGCAGATACCGAACATTCGCGGGGTGCGGGGGGATCTCGATCGGAACACGTTCGACGACCTTCAGACCATAGCCTTCGATCCCAACGATCTTTCGGGGATTATTCGTGATCAACTTGATCTGGTGCAGGCCCAGGTTCGCTAAAATTTGTGCGCCGACTCCATAGTCACGGAGATCCGCCTTGAACCCGAGTTGCAGATTAGCTTCCACCGTATCACTCCCCTGATCCTGTAGGCCATAGGCCTTGATCTTATTCAGCAGCCCGATCCCGCGACCTTCTTGGTTCAGATACAGGAGCACTCCGCGGCCTTCCTTCTGAATGATCTCCATCGCGGCATGCAATTGATCACGGCAATCGCAACGCAGCGAGCCCAGCGCATCGGCCGTCAGACATCCGGAGTGTACGCGGACAAGTGTCGGAGGGCCGCTGTCGACATGCCCTTTGACCAAGGCAATATGCGTCACACCGTCAATCTGATTCTCGAATGCCACCGCTTCGAACTCGCCAAAGGTCGTGGGCAACCGCGCGCTCGCGACTCGCTTGACGAAGGTTTCTCTCCTCATGCGATATTCGATCAAGGCCTTGACCGTGACCATCTTGAGCTTATGGGTCTTGGCAAACTTCGTCAGCTCGGAGACGCGGGCCATGGTGCCATCCGCATTCATGATCTCGCATATCACTCCGGCAGGCTGGAGTCCGGCCAACCGGGCGAGATCAACCGACCCTTCCGTCTGTCCGGCGCGGCGGAGCACCCCGCCTGTTTGCGCTTTGAGCGGAAAAACGTGACCAGGCCGCGCAAGATCGCTCGGCTTTGATTTTGGGTCGATCGCCACATGGATCGTCGTGGCTCGATCGGCTGCCGAGATCCCCGTCGTAATGTCTTTACGCGCATCGATCGATACTGTAAAAGCGGTGCCGAACGCAGCGGTATTTTCGGAAGCCTGCTGCGGCAACTGCAGTTCTTCCACCCGCTCAGGCGTCAAAGCCAAGCAAATCAGGCCTCGGGCATGCATCGCCATGAAGTTGATGATCTGTGGAGTCACTTTCTCTGCTGCGATGACCAGGTCACCCTCATTCTCGCGATCCTCATCGTCCACCAAGATGATGCACTTTCCCTTCTTGATGTCACGAACCGCGTTTTCAATAGTATCGAAAGGAGTCGTCATATTCAGATGGAGAGCCGTGTTCAATCTTTACCGATAATGCGGCGACAATTTACCATTAAACATTGAAGATTTAGAAGCACGGAGGTTGACAGATAACCCTGTTTTTGCCCCGACTGTCAACCAAAAAAAGATCGCAATTACCCGAGCGTTGTCGCAAAAGAGGCCTCCTCCATACCGTCCATAATTCTCCGGACCACGCATCAGAGGGAACAGCATTGTTGCCGCCTAGGAATCTGGTGTAGTCTTCTGCTCTGTATGTCCATTCTCGACGAGACAGATACGGAGCCGAACGAGTTCGAAGACGCTGCCCCCTCTCAGGCGGAGCCGAGTGAGATTCCTGCCAGCGCTGAGCTTAGCCCGGCTCCTGAACATGATACAAGCCCCCGAGCCGACACGACCGCAGTAGTACCGGTCACAGCGTTGCAGCAGTACCTGGCCGAGGTGCGTCGGTACCCGTACCTCTCAAAAGAAGAGGAACTTCAACTTTTTCAAGAGTACCGCACACACGGCAGCCGCGAAGCAGCGGTCAAGCTCATCATGGCCAACCTGCGTGTGTCGGTCTCAATCGCGGCCGAGTACCTGCATACCGGCGCCGACCACATGGATCTGATTCAAGAAGGCAACGTTGGTTTGATGCAAGCCATCAAGAAATTTGACCCCTCGAAGAATGTGCGGTTCTATGCCTATGCCGCATGGTGGTCACGGGCCTATATTCTGCGTTATCTGTTACATACATTTCGACTGGTCAAGGTTGGGACAACTCAGGATCAGCGGAAGCTGTTTTATAATTTACGAAAGGAGAAGGCGAAGCTCGAGCGGGACGGCTTCGCGCCCGACACCAAATTGCTCGCTGATCGCCTGAACGTTCGCGAGCGGGATGTGATCGAGATGGATCAGCGCCTCGGCAACTGGGAATTATCTCTCGACCAGCCGATCGGTGAAGATCAGGAAAGCACCCTGCTGGATGTTTTGCCGTCTCACCAAGAACCGGCAGACGAGCAGATCGCCGATCATCAGCTAAAAACTCTCTTTCGGGCGAAGCTCGCCGAGTTCATCAAAACCTTGGAAGAACGAGATGAGGATATTCTTCGAAACCGCATCTTGTCCGAGACCCCCCTTACTTTGGACGACTTGGGCGACAAGTACGGTGTGACAAAGGAACGGACCCGCCAATTGGAAGCGCGTATTATCAAACGCCTCCGTGATTACATGAAAAAAGACATCAAGGATTTTGACCGTTTGCGGACATGACCTTCTGATCGAATCCGCTTCCTCCCTCACGCAAAAAACCCTAGAATATCGGTTTCACAATGGGTTACGATGCAGGAGGGTTCAATGAGCGGCGAGAATGTCGGGGCTATAAAAATCCCTCAAGTCCCCTCTTGACTTGGATGAACGAAGGCCTATCTACACCGAGTCATAGGCTTTTGGGGTCACAAGCGAGTTCAGCCCAACTCTCAACCGTCAACACCTAACGAGTTAACTTTCATCAGGAGGAGGTTCTGTTATGGGTACAGCCGAGAAGGAAAAAAAGAATGTTGCCAAAGGATTCCAGCCCTTGGGTGAACGGGTATTCGTGACGTACACCGAGGAATTGGATCGCACCGCCGGTGGAATTTACGTGCCTGATTCAGCGAAAGAAAAACCCCAACGGGGAGTGGTCCAGGCCGTCGGCAAGAAAGTGGAGAACGTGAAGGTCGGTGATCAAGTCCTGTTCGACAAGTATTCAGGCAGTAAGCTTCGAATTGAGGACGAAGAATGTTTGATCCTCAAAGAAGAAGACATCCTCGGAGTCTTCACCAGCTAAGGTCATGTCGCAAGCAACCCAGGCGAAATAATAGAAAACGATAACAGGAGGAATCCAATGGCAAAGCAACTCATGTACGGCGATACAGCACGAGCTTCTATCCTGAAAGGGGTGAACCAGCTCGCAGACGCCGTGAAAGCGACACTCGGACCCAAGGGTCGGAATGCGATTCTGGACAAGAAATTCGGCGCACCCACCATTACCAAGGACGGCGTCACGGTCGCCAAAGAAGTTGAGCTGAAGAACCCATACGAAAACATGGGCGCCCAGTTGGTTCGCGAAGTGGCCAGCAAGACCAGCGACACTGCGGGAGATGGAACGACCACGGCAACAGTGTTGGCCCAGGCGATCTTCCGCGAAGGCGCAAAGAACATCACTGCCGGCGCCAATCCGATGGAGATCAAGCGGGGGATCGATAAGGCCGTCGAGGCCATCACCGCCGAGCTCAAGAAGCTCAGCAAACCCTGTCAAAACAAGACCGAGATCTCTCAAGTGGGCACCATCTCGGCCAACAACGACAAGGCCATCGGCGATTTGATCGCAGAAGCCATGGAAAAGGTTGGTAAGGACGGCGTCATCACGGTGGAAGAAGCCAAGTCAATGACCACCTCGCTGGATGTCGTCGAGGGTATGCAGTTCGATCGCGGATACATCTCCCCTTATTTCGTCACCAACGCTGAGCGGATGGAATGCTCCGTGGAAGAGCCGCTCATTTTGATCAACGAGAAGAAAATCAGCAGCATGAAGGACCTGCTCCCGCTGCTCGAGCAAGTGGCCAAGATGGGCAAACCGCTCGTCATCCTGGCTGAAGAAGTCGAAGGCGAAGCCTTGGCGACCCTCGTCGTCAATAAACTGCGCGGCACCCTGAATGTCGCGGCTGTGAAGGCACCGGGCTTTGGCGATCGCCGTAAGGCCATGCTGGAGGATATCGCTATCCTCACAGGCGGTCAGGTGATTTCCGAAGACATCGGCATCAAGCTCGAGAACGTCAAGCTGACCGACCTTGGACGCGCCAAGCGCGTCACGATCGATAAGGACAATACGACGATCGTGGAAGGCTACGGCGATTCCAAGAAGATCGAAGGCCGTGTCAAGCAGATCAAGGCGCAAATCGATGAAACGACATCCGACTACGATCGCGAGAAGCTGCAAGAGCGGTTGGCAAAGATCGTGGGTGGTGTAGCGGTCATCAATGTCGGCGCCGCGACGGAAACCGAGATGAAAGAGAAGAAGGCTCGCGTCGAAGACGCCCTGCACGCCACGAAGGCGGCGGTGGAAGAGGGAATCGTCCCAGGTGGCGGCACAGCCTACCTTCGCTGTGTCAAGGCGCTCGATGGGCTCAAGGATGTTTCAGTGGAACAGAAGGTCGGACTCGACATTGTCCGGCGTGCGCTGGAAGAGCCGGTTCGGCAAATCGCCGCGAATGCTGGCGCGGAAGCCTCGGTCGTCGTGGGCAAGGTCCGCGAAGACAAAAACGTGAACGGTGGCTACAACGCCGCGACGGATGAATATGTCGACATGATCAAGGCCGGTATCATCGACCCGACCAAAGTCTCGCGGACGGCGCTCCAGAACGCCGCCAGCGTGGCGGGTCTGATGCTCACCACTGAGGTCATGATCACCGAACTCCCCGAGGAAAAGAAGGAGCCGGCCGCGCCAGGCGGACATAGCCATGGCATGGAGGGGATGTACTAAGCTCAGCCACGGAATCCTGGGCTGAGAGTCTGAAAAACAGCTGATACCTACACTATCGGTATCAACCACGAAAGGCTCGGGAGAATTCTTCCGGGCCTTTCGTGTTTATCGACCTCGATTCGGTTCGAATACTCGACGGAGAGCATGAAGGGTGGATTGTGGTCGTCCACCCGATGTTCACACCTTTCAACGTGGAGGATTTGTCAGGAGTCTGACGGTTGCTAGCCAAAAGTCGTCGATACGTTCCACGATGGTAAAATATTTCTCGAGGTCAACCGGTTTCGTGACATACGCATTGGCATGATTGTCATAGCTCTTCAGCACATCTCCTTCCGCATTCGAACTGGTCAAGATGATGACAGGAATGGTTTTGAGCGCCGGATCCTGCTTCATTTGCGCTAACACCTCAAATCCGCTTTTCTTCGGTAGATTGAGATCCAAAAGCACGAGATCCGGCTGAGGGCTTTCACTATACGGCTGTTCCTTTCGGAGAAACTGTAGGGCAGCCACGCCATCGTGTGCCACGTGCAGGCGATTGGGCACCTTCGCTTCTGACAGGGCCTCTTTGGTCAGACGGACATCGCCGACGTTGTCCTCCACCAACAGAATTTCGATCGCGCACCCCGTTCCTTCGCTCATTGTTTCTCCTCCCTGACCCTTAGCCGGAATGTGCTTCAACCGGATTTTGCTCTGAGAGGATTCCATCGACTGGTGATCAAACAGCCTGATGTCGCCTTGCGCACGCTCCGGTTCCGATCGAGCCGCAGCCTGTCTTTGAAGATCCATGATTTCCTCCGCGAAAATGGGATACGAAAATGAGGTTCCTGTCGTTATTGCATGACATGTCGGTTTTCGCTTATCCCCTGATTCATGCCGCAGTCGAGCGTTCCGCCAACGGACCACTCAGTGTAAAAAAGAAGGTCGTACCGGTTCCCGGCATGGATTCCGCCCAAATCCTGCCGCCATGACGCTCGATGATTTTCTTGACAATCGCCAGTCCCATACCATTGCCTGGATACTCACCCCGCGTATGCAATCGTTGGAATATGACGAACACGCGTTCGCAATACTGTTGATCAAAACCGATCCCATTGTCTTGAACGGAAAATCGCCACTGAGAAACGCCCTTGGCTCCGGACGTGGTGCCTGCCGAGATGCGAATGACCGGCGGCCGTTCGCCGCTAAATTTAAGAGCGTTACCGATCAGATTCTGAAACACTTGAGCGAGCTGAGTCGGGTCAGCTAACACGGTGGGCAACGAGTCGCAGTGAATGACTGCGCCTGCCTCTTTGATGGCGATTTGCAAATTGGCGACCGCCGTCCGCACACTTTTCGCTGCATCAATGGCAATCGGAGCCTCGCCTCGCCGGCCGACCCGTGAGTACGTGAGCAGGTCGTCGATCAAAGTCTTCATGCGTTTGGCCCCTTCGACGGCAAAGTCGATGAACTCGTCGGCATCTTGATCGATCTTCCCCTTGTACCGGCGAGCCAGAAGCCCGCAATAGCTCGACACCATCCGCAATGGCTCTTGCAGATCGTGCGACGCCACATAGGCAAACTGTTCCAGCTCATGGTTGGAACGGCTCAACTCCGCCGTCTGTCGCTCAAGCTCCTGTTCGGCGCGCTTCCGCTCGGTAATGTCCACGACGGTCGCCAAGACGAATACGTCATCCTCGGTTCGAATGGGATTGAGCCCGACTTCGACGGGAAATTCGGTGTGGTCTTTGCGTAGTCCGAATAAGTCCCGCCCTACCCCCATCGATCGGACGCTGGGAGCATGATCGAAGGTCTCCCGCATCTCGGGATGGGCACTCCGGAACCGACCCGGAATCAACTGCTCAACGGAACTCCCGATCAACTCACTCCGCCCATATCCAAAAAGCGCTTCGATTTGGGCGTTGATCAGGGTAATCCGCCCTTCTGAATTGACCATCAGCATGCCGCAAGGCGCCGATTCCACCACGAGCCGGAACTGTTCTTCTTTCGCTTTATCTTCAGTCACGTCCGTCAGCGTGCCGACGAATCCCATCACGGTTCCGTCCTCGCTGGGGACGGTGGAGGCCTGCCCCAGCACCCAGGTCACGCTGCCGTCACGATGCACAAACCGGTGTTCCGATCGGAAAGGTTGGCCGGTTTCAACCGTGTGGGCCCAGGCAGTCAGCACCCGATCATGATCGTCAGGATGAAGAGCGTGCCCCCATCCCGTTCGCACTTCTTCCTGCGACGTCACGCCGATCATCTCGATCAAGCGGTCGTTGGCATACTGGATGAGACCGTCCCGATCACAGTGGAAGATGCCGACGGGAGCAACCTCTGCCAATATCATGAATTGCGCCTTGTTTTTCCGCAACGCCTCTAACGACCTCTTACGTTCGACGGTTTCTACGTGCCATGCCTCATTGGCCTTGGCCAGTTCGGTCGTGCGCGCTGCGATAAGTGCTTGCAATTCATCTGACGTGTGGCGCAACTCATTCTCCACTTGACGCCGTTGTGCGATCTCCGATCGCAGTTCCTGATTGACTTGCTCCAATTGAGCAGGACTCGGCCAGGTAAGCGCCTGCGGCACAAGCTTCACCAAGAGAATCGCCGTAAGGAGGGACAACCCGGCCGTCGCAACTTTCGTCAATCCTTCCACGAAGTACGCGGGCTGCCAGAGAGTCCAGATGGACATGAGATGTGTGGTCCCGCACGCAAAAATGAATGCGCTGAATAGATGAAGGATCCACCCAAAGGACAAATCACTCCGCTTCTTCACAAAATAGGCGAGTATGAAGGGAATGGAGTAATAGGCAAGGACGATCACGCTGTCGGCGATCGCATGCAGCCAGATCAGGCCCGACTCCCAGAGTAGACACTGGCCGTGCGGGAGAAATCCGGAGGAGATGGACCAAGGGAAAAACTCATTCATTCACCACCTCATGTTCAAGCAGCCGCGTTGACCCCTTCCGAAACATGCCCGAGTAGCTCGAAAAAGAAGGTCGTGCCTACGCCAGGAGTTGACTCTACCCAGATAGTGCCCCCGTGCCGCTGGATGATTTTCTTCGTGATGGCCAGTCCCATGCCGTTCCCCTCGTACTCCTGCCGCGTGTGCAAGCGTTGGAAGATCTCGAACACCCGCTCCTGGAATTGCGGTTCGAAGCCGATCCCATTGTCTTGTATGGAGAATATCCACCGTGACGGATCCTGTCGCTCATCCGAATGCCGGGCCGACACATGGATCACCGGACGGCGGCTGCCACAGAACTTCAATGCATTGCCGATCAGATTCTGAAACACTTGAGTCAGCTGTACCGGATCGGCCATCACCCGCGGCAATGCCTCGCAATGAATCGACGCGCCTGTTTCGTTGATGGCGATCTTCAGATTGGCCAGAGTCGCCTGCAGGCTTTCGCCGGCGTCAACCAAGACCAAAGGCTTTTCTCGCCGACCAACCCGTGAGTACATGAGCAGATCGTCGATCAGGTCCTTCATGCGATTGGCTCCGCCGACGGCAAACTGGATGAACTCGTCGGCATCCTGATCGATCTTCCCCTTGTACCGGCGAGCCAAAAGCCCGCAATAGCTCGACACCATCCGCAATGGCTCCTGCAGATCGTGCGATGCCACATAGGCAAACTGTTCCAGCTCATGGTTGGAACGGCTCAACTCCGCCGTCTGTCGCTCAAGCTGCTCTTCGGCGTGCTTCCGCTCGGTAATATCCATCACCGTCGCCAGAATCTGTTTTCCGGAACTGAAATCGATGTGACTGAAACCCATTTCGATTGAAAACTCTGTCCCGTCCTTGCGCAACCCAACCAGGTCTCTTCCCTGCCAAACGTTTTCCGGAGATGGAATGTCGGCATGCAATAGCTCTATGCTCCGTGGTGTTGTTCGCAATCGCTCAGGCAAGAGGGTGTGGATAGGGCTTCCCACCAACTCATTGCGATCGTATCCAAACAACACTTCAAGCTGATGGTTGACCATCGATATCGTGCCATTGGGGCCGACCATCAGCATGCCGCAGGGCGCGGATTCCACGACCAATCGGAACCGAGCATTCTCATCCGCCTGCAGGGCGTCTTCAGCTTGACGAACCAGTCCCTGTTCGAAATCCATTTTTGCGCTATAGGCAACAATGCCGTAAGAGAAGAGCCGGACGCCGTGCCACCACCACCACATGGGATCCCATAAGGTCGACCAGGTAAAGAAGATCTCTGACATGCCGATAGATGCGTAGCAGGAGGCTTGCCGTACTGGTTCCCATCGTGACGAATGTTTCAGGTGGCGAAGAAACCAACCGGCACTCCCAACAAATGCGAGTCCACCACTGACGGTGAAACACGTTGTGATCCATGTCATATCTCTCTGATCGACCATGTGTGGAATGAACTGTGGGTTTCTGAAGAAAACGATTCCGAAGAGGGGATATGCCACCATACAGATGATCACTGTCCATCCGACTGGAACCTTTCGATGCACCGGCCCAGGTATCCACACAAGCAGCGACAGCATGCCGCCGATAAACGTCGCACAACTCCGAAACCAAACCGACAGGTCCCCCGGAGCGACAAGCGCGTGAAATCCATAGAGGACGCCCATATTCAGAAACGCTAAGCCAACCCAGACTTGGTGAGATTCACGGGGATTCGCCATATAGGTGGTGAGGGAATGCCAGGCAACGACGATCGCGAGGAATGCCCCCAGCGCTTCCACAGCGGCATGCACAAAGGGAAGTGCCCATTCCCCGGTCGGGATCATCATCGAAATAGCCAAGGAGACGATCAGGACGATTCCCACCAAGGAGCCAATCGTCAATAATCGGCTATCGATACCCCAAAACCGAGACATGGCTCCCCCCACGATAAAGACCACTTGCTGACGGATAGCTGCTCAATCAAAAGAAGTGTTCCGGCGTTCTTATTGCACCGCAGCCGCATGACCAATCGGGCCGTCCTGTAGAGCCTCGCCAACTCTCTTTAAGAGAACATCCGCTGTAAACGGTTTCATAAGGAACGGCTTCTCCTCAAACATGAATTGGGGCTTGATGGTTGACATCGGCAAGGCACACAGCTGCGGGCGCAGCTCGGCCATTTGGGCGGTCAGTTCGTGACCGCTGAGGCCTGGCATGACCTCATCCACGATGAGCAAATCGATTTTCTCCTTGTGCTGCTCGCTCACATGGAGAGCTTGGGTTCCATCCGAGGCATCCAGGACGCGGTAGCCGTTCGCCTCAAGTAACTCACGGATCAGCGTACGGACGGTATCCTCGTCGTCGACGACCAATACCGTTTCAGAGCCGGTGCGAATCGGCGACTGGGTCGCATGGTTAAATGCCAGCGCCTCTTGGGCGATGTGCGCCACTGGAAACACCAGTGTGTACTCGTTCACCTCCATATCGTCTTCGGAGACGAAACAATACCCCTGATGCTCCGTGACGATCCTCAACACCGTCGCCATACCATACCTTTCTTCTTCGTCGATCCCTTCATTCTCGGGAAGAACCAAACATTGCGGGACCGAGCTCGTGCTCACGGGAACATCCTGAGAGACGGCTCGAATGACTACGGCTGCAAATGGGCCGCGGCAAACAAAACCCATCGCTTCCGCGTCTTTACCACTGACATTCCAGATCCGTGTCTCGATCTGAAGGTGCACATCGTCTTCGTGGCCCCGGATGACATTCATCGCCAGGATGAGCAGCGCCTGCTCCAATTCTCTCGGGTTGCCCTTGACACGGCCCAGGAATGGATCCGAAACGATTGTGATTTCGCGGCGCACTCCGATGACCAGCCGGATCATGCGCTCCATATCTGTCAGCAGCAGATTCATGTCCAGGAGCGTCGGGTCCTGCGCGGTCGTCTTTCCAAGCGCGAGCAAGTGTTGTGTGATCGCCATGGCTCGCTGGCCGGCTTTTCGGATCTGCAGCATGCGACCGTGCGCGCGCGTGTCTTCGGGAAGATCATGGACGACAAGATCGGCAAAGCCATTGATGGCGGTAATGAGATTATTGAAGTCATGCGCGACCCCGCAGGCCAGGTTCCCCATTGCGGCGAATTGTTCCGCCTGTCTCAGCTGCTGATCGGCCTTACTGAACTTCTCTTCCATGGCATGTTGTTCGGTGATATCGAACAACACACCGTCTCGATTCGGCAATGCTCCGCGTGCCGGTCCCACACCCTGTCCCCGGTCGAAAATCCAACGGATCTGACCGTCCTTTCGCCGGATCCTGTACTCGATTGAATACGGCTGTTTGCGGGTCACGGCTCCCAGCAGCATGCACATCGTCCGTTCCCGATCATCCGGATGAATCAAGTCCGAGTAGCCACCCGACGCCTTCGCCATGAATTCGTCTGTGGAATATCCGGTTAACGTGTCGAACGAAGGGCTCGCAAACAGGAGCGCCCCGCGCTTATCGCTTTGACAGCGATACACTACACCGGGAATGTTCGCGACCAGCGATCGGTAGCGTGCGTCGGACGCTCTCCGTTCGATGGAGTATTGAATCACTCGTATCAGAGCCTCCGAATTCATGGTTCCCTTCAACAGGTAGTCTTGCGCGCCATGCTTGAGTGCCTCAAGCGCCTGCGCCTTGTCGTTTAAACCGGTCAACACAATGATCGGCGTTTCCTTCGAGAGGGGTTGCAAGCGCTGAAGTCCTTCGAGCTTATTGCTGTCCGGCAACGAGAGATCAAGCAGCACCACATCGAAGGATTGGTTTGTCAGCACCTCAACAGCCTGGTTGAGACGACCGACACAGGTCACATCCGCCTCGAAATCCGGCGATTCGGAGAGCATTTCCTGAGCAAGTCTGGCATCACCGAGGTTATCTTCCACGAGCAGCACTCGTTTCATGTGGGCCTCCTTTGCGGCTCATTCAATGTACTCGCTGACCTTCCTATGGACTCTCCACGGTCGCCGATTCCCGAACCATGTCCTGGATTCCACCGATCGAGCATACTGGAGACTGCCTCCGCGACGAGCGGCTTGCTGAGAAAATCGTCCAGCCCTGATGCCATGAATCGCTCCCAATCCCGCGGCTGCGTGCTGGTCGTCATGGCAATGATCGGCAACCTCGGGACCGCTCCGTGTGTGTGAAATAGCGTGCCATTACCCGACATTGAACGGGTCGCATCGGCGGCACGCTGTGCCTCCAGTCGGCGAATGGCTCTGGCCACTTCTAGTCCGTCCATGTCCACCATTTGGATGTCCATCATCACCAGATCGTACCGTCGATGACCGATCACCTCGAGCACACGCTGCCCGTTCGACACGACATCGACCCGCCCCCCCAACTTTTCAAGGAGCCGGACCGCCACTTTTTGAGTGATGTCGTTATCGTCAACGACCAAGATCCGTGTCCGCCCGCTGGCGCGGCGTTCGTCAAGGCTGTGCGCCGTGATCAATGGAAGCGCCGGTTGGCTCCCGTTCACCGGTTCTGGACGTGTACCCATAACCATACAGAGACACTCGTAGAGCTGGGCCTCACGGACCGGCTTCGGGAGGTATGCGGCGATCGTAGACTGGTGGGCGCGGGCGGCATCTCCCCGCTCCCCGAACGCGGTCAAGAGTACCAGCGGAAGGCTTCGAAACGCCGTATTGGTTCGGATCCGCTTAGCAAGCTCGAATCCGCTCATCCCCGGCATTTTTGCGTCAAGAATCACCAGGTCAAAGGGATCGCCGTTCGCGTACGCCTTTTCGATACGGGCCAACGCCTGTGACCCGGACTCCGCAGCTTGCGACTTCATCGACCACACCGCCGTTAAATGACCCAAGAGCGAGCGGCAGGCCTCATTGTCGTCGACGATGCACACCCGTAACCCTTTGAGGTCGCGACGCGGAATCGTCACAGGACACTCGTCGTTGGATGTTCCGTCCAGACAGATCGTGAACCAGAATCGGCTGCCTTTCTCCGGCGTGCTGTCGACCCCGATTTCCCCTTGCATTTGATCGACAAGATTCTTGCAGATCGCCAAACCAAGCCCCGTGCCGCCGTACTTTCTTGTGGTGGAGGTATCAGCCTGGCTAAACGGTTTGAACAAGAGCGTTTGTTGCTCTCCCGTCAATCCGATTCCGGTATCGGCCACCTCAAAGCGTAAGACGCTTTTCCTCCCGACTTCCTGTTCCAAGCCGACCCGTACGACCACTTCTCCACGCTCGGTGAACTTGATGGCGTTTCCCACGAGATTGATGAGAATCTGGCGCAGCCGACCGGGATCGCCACGGAATCCATCCGGCACAAGGCCGGATACGATCGCGACCAGCTCAAGGTTTTTTTCACTGGCTTGATGGCTCAAGAGGTGCAAAACATCGTCGACGGTTTTTCGAAGGTTGAAGTCGATGCACTCCAAGGTCATCTTGTTGGCGTCAAGCTTCGAAAATTCCAGCACGTCGTTAAGAATCATCATGAGGTTCTCTGCGGACATCTCGATCGTCTTGGCACATTCCTGTTGTTCCGAGGTCAAACCCATGTCCAACAGCATGTTGGCCATGCCGATGATGCCGTTCATCGGGGTTCTAATTTCATGGCTCATATTCGCCAGGAACTCCCCCTTGGCCCGAGCCGCATCGAGCGCCTGGTTTCTGGCTTCGAGAAGTTCGTGATTCATACGTTCAAGGTTTTGGTTCGTCGATTCCAACTGATGCTCGATACGCTGCCGCTCGATCGCATAACGAATCGAACGAACCAGGATATGGCCGTCCACTCGTCCTTTAATCAGGTAATCCTGCGCTCCATGTTGCATGGCTTCGATAGCAAGCGCTTCATCGCTCATACCGCTCAGAACAATGATTGGCAGGTTCGGGAATGAACTTCGGAGTGGGCGTAAGGTGTCCAGCCCATGCGTTTCGAGCAATGTGAGATCGAGCAGGACGGCATCGAATTGATCGCCACTCAGACGGCGAATGGCCGCGCTGAGGCGTGTCACATGTGCGAGAGAAAACCCGTGGGGATGTGACTCTTGAATGAATTCTCGTGCAAGACGGGCGTCGGCCTCATTGTCCTCCACCAGCAACACTTTGGTAAGCACAGCAAATGAACAGGCTGGTTCAACTGTCGTGATAGGCATGTTTGAGTCAACCTTCCTATCAACCACAAAGAGGAAGCATTCGGCTAACAAGAGATGAATGCTTGATTACACTCCAAGACCGGCCTTGGCTTTCAAATACTGGAAAATATAGCTAAAACGCTCACAACACAATTCTCTTCGACTTTTCGGCTAAACGCTGAAAAACTTTAGGCTCTTTGCCCCCACAGCGAGCCTCGCAGGACGTCTCATTCAATACTATCACTTGACCGGGGAAGGAGCCCGCGGAGAGGATGATTGGCCAATACATCAAGCTCCAAGCAGAGCAGTTGGAAACGTCCGTCTCAGCCGTACGCTGACAGTTAATGGAAAAGGCTTGGTGCTAACGTCTCACAACGGCGCTCATTGAGCGATGTCGGAATAGCTGCCCTATGCCAAGTTAGGTGCTACCCTTGGTTGAGAGTGCCGCAGTTAGAAGGGGGGAGGTCTCTGGGTCAGAAAACAAAGACAGAAACATGTGGTGGACCATAGTCGTATGGTGCTGATGGTCCTGACGAAACCGTTCGCTCGCCTGAGTCCGATCTTCCGAACCATAACCCAATCGAATCGCACAGCGCTCTAGTTCAACCCGGCTTTCCGGGAGGGCATGGGTCTGGAGATCTTGGACCATCTGGAGCTTATGCTCGACATCCCGAAGAAACAGGTACGCGGCAGTCAGATCATCTCGTTCCCTCGTGGAAATCAGCTTCCGACGAGCGAACCGATCCAGCGCACCAAGGGTACTGCGGTCAAGGAGTGCTGGAACCCGCTTCCCTGCCAGTACCTGAATTGCCTGCACGAGAAATTCTATCTCTCGGATGCCGCCTGTTCCCAGCTTGACATCGCGCCGCTCGTGTCCGCGGTCCGCTATTTTTGTATCAATCATCTCTTTGACGGTCCTCACTTCATGGACCACAGGCAGTGCCTCGGCAAAGCTCGTCTTCTTTCCAGGATTCCCGAAGATAAACGGCTTCACCATATTTAGAAACGCGTTCCCAATGCTTGTCGACCCGGCTACCGGCGAGGCCTTCAGGAGCGCCAATCGTTCCCAGACTTGTCCACGCCTGAGATAGTACCGCCGATAGCCCGAGAGAGAGCGGGCTAACTGGCCGACAGATCCCTCGGCCCGTAAACGCAGATCGACCCGAAAGACATGACCTTCCCTGGTAGGTTCAATCAACACTCTCGTCAATTCCCGGGCAAGGATCTCAAAATATTCCTCATTGGAAATGCCGACACCAGCCGGTTTGGCGGCGCGCCTGCCTCCCGATGCTCTGGTTTCCCCGTCATCGGACTCATAGATGTAGAGGAGGTCGACATCGGAGCTGTAATTCAGTTCATGCCCACCGAGCTTGCCCATCCCGATGACGGCGAATCGCGTCTCGACCCATCGTCCCTTCCGATTTCGGTGCATCGGGACGCCATACTGGTGCCTGAGATCGCCGTCGACACTTTCATACGCCGCATGAATGAGCAGACAAGCCAGATCGGACAATGATGCCGTCGTCTGAGGCACCGTGGCAAGACGGAGCAGATCCCGAACGCCGATTCGCAACATTTCTCGCCGCCGGAACCGGCGCAGCGCATCCAACCTCAATTGGCCGGACGTCAGATGCCCAATGCTCTTGTGAAGCGCGCTCTCCAAATCCTTCCGCGTCGGTGATCTGGATAGAACGTCTTCCTCGGCCAGCCAATACACCAACGTCGGGTCTCGAACGAGGGTGAAGGTCAACGCGTCGCTATTGCCGAAAATGACACAGAGAAGATCGAGCATGCGCGGCCAGCTGTGCAAATAGTCGAGAAAAGCGGTACGGGTGACACGCGACAACATGCGTTCCCAATGGTTCAGCGCCTGATCCGGATCGGCCGTCTTGGAGACCGATTCCAGCAAAAGCGGCAGGATGTCGGCCAACCGCCGACGTTGGATCGGGTCGCCTGCCATCGCACTGAGGTTGCGGTCCGCCTGGTCGGGGTCACGCAAACCATAGGCTAACAAAATGGCCCGCACTTCCTCGGCATTTCGCTTGGTCGCCAGCAGGACAGGCGTGGGATCAGGCTTGGAGAGAGTCGTGGGAATCGGTGGATACGACTGTGACGACGGAAACGGAATGGATGATCGAGTCATGGCGGGGCATTATACTCTCCCCTACGCACAATGAAACCCGTTCGGGTATACTGGAGTTCATGCCGATCAGCGCTCCCGACCTCGGGCCTATCTTCAACACAGTCCGTCCATTCTGTCCTGACGTAGCACCCGATGCGCTTCAAGATTTCTTCACCCGCATGGATCAGGAGTATTTCCGCCGCTTCGACCCCACGACGATTGCCCACCATATCCGATTGACGGCGCAGCTGACGTTGGAACATCCCTGCACCATTGCCTTTACTGAACAGCGCGATACACGGTTTGAAGTCACGATCGTGGCGTATGATTACTTCTCCGAATTCGCCACTATTTGCGGCCTGCTTTCGGCCTTCGGCCTGAACATTGAGGAAGGACAGATCTATACGTTTGCCGAAACAACTGCTCCGGTGTCCGCTCGCACGAGTTGGACAGGATACGGGCCTCGTGTTCGCGCCAAGAGCAGCCCGAGCTTGAGCAGAAAAAAGATTGTCGATGTGTTCCGGGTCTTGCCTGTCTCAGGCGCGGAGCTGGGGGCTGAACAACAGGATCTCCTGGCAGATGCCCTCCACTCGGTCATCATACTGCTCGACAAGGGACAATTCGCGGAAGCACGCTTTGCGGTAAACCGGCGGCTGGTTGAACAGCTGGGGAAGCGGCGCGGGTCCTTTAGCGGCCTGCTCCATCCGGTCCAGATCACATTCGACAACAGCCAATCCCCGACCGACACCGTCATGGACATCCGGTCGGACGATACCCCGGCCTTTTTGTACGCCTTCGCCAACGCCCTCGCGATGCGCAACATCTATATTTCCAAAGCGCAGTTCGACGTCGAGAATGGCAAGATTCATGACCGCTTTTCTGTCCGCAACCGCCATGGCCAGAAGCTCACGGATGCAGCTGATCAACAGCAATTGCGCCTGACAGCTGTACTCATCAAACAATTCACGCATGCCCTCACCTGGGCCCCCGACCCGACCAAAGCCTTGGAATCTTTTGACCAATTTCTTGACCTCACCGTGCAACAGACGAAAGGGAAAGCCCAGCAGAAAGCCTTGGCCTTTCTCAGCGATAAGAAGACCTTTCCCTTGCTAGCCCGTCTGCTGGGCGCCAGCGATTTTCTCTGGGAGGATTTTCTGCGTCGCCAATACAGCAACCTCCTGCCTCTCCTGCAAGACTACCGCGATGCCCCCCTTGTTGCTCTGCGAGCGACGCTTCGCAAGGATCTGGATCGTCTGGTGAATCGGGCGACAACCGACGAGGAGAGGAAGGCGGCGCTAAACAGCTTTAAAGATCGCGAGCTGTTCCGCATCGATATGAAGCATATCGTCGAGCCGGGCACCGCCCTCCCTGACTTTTCCGCTGCACTCACCCAACTGGCCGAAGTGATCGTCGATCGGAGTCTGAAGGACTGCCAAGCCAAACTGAACAAATTGTATGGCCCACCGCGTTTAGCAAACAAGAAACCCTGTCCTTTTACCGCGCTCGGCTTAGGCAAATTCGGCGGGAAGGAACTCGGCTACGCTTCCGATATTGAAGTGATGTTTGTGTATGGCGACGCGGGCCGCACCGGGGGCAAGCAGCCAATCGAGAACAGTGAATACTTTGAACGGTTGGGGCACGAACTCTTGCAATGGATTGAGGCCAAACAGGAGGGCATCTTTCACCTGGACGTGCGCCTCCGCCCCCATGGCGGAAAAGGCTCCCTGACCAACCCCTTCGACGAGATTTCCAGCTACTACAGTGACCAGGGCCTTGCCGCCCCGTTCGAGCGCCAGTCGTTGATCAAACTGCGGCATGTGGCCGGCGATGCCACCCTCGGGAAACGAGTCGAAGACCATCGCGACAGCTATGTCTACAGCGGCAAGCCATGGGATCTTCCTGCGGCCCTCGACTTGCGTCGTCAGCAGCTGAAGCAACTGGTGGAGCGTGACACCGTGAACCTGAAACATAGTCCGGGTGGCATCGTCGATATCGAATATGCCGTCCAGTACTTCCAGGTCATGCACGGCCATCGGCTCCCCGTCCTACGCACCCCCAACACCATGCAGGCCCTGGCCGCCTTGGTCGACTGTGGGATCGTGACGAGACCGGACGGAGAGAATCTTCGCAAAGCCTATTTCTTCATCCGCATGCTCATCGACGGCCTCCGCATGGTCCGCGGCAACGCGAAGGATCGCGTTCTCCCCCCCGTCGACTCCGATGAATTCATCTTCCTCGCCCGCCGGGTCGGCTATGCCACAGACGACTGGGAGGCCGGCGCTCGGCATCTCCAGACCGATGTCGAACAGCACATGAAGCTCACCAAAGAATTCTTCGAACGGACATTCGGAAAGCTCTAGGTCTCTTCACACCACATGCTTGAGCTCAATGAAACTCCTGACGAAGGCCCGGCTGCTGAGTGCTGGCTAGACGATGATGCGGGAGACAGACAGTGAGCAAGATATGGAGACCCGTACTCTCAAGCTGGGTGGTGTTCTAACCGATAGAGCGTGTGACGTTCGACCGGGGAACCTCTATGATTTCGTCAGGCACAGCCGCGGAATCGGCCTTGATCGACACTATCCGTCCTCGTCTCCATCGCAATCTCGGCCCTCTCTTCGAAGCATCCAACCGCTGCCTTCCGATCTTACAGTCAACCTGCCAGCAAATCCTGAATCATATGGGGCCTCATTCCAACGCCGTGAGTCTGGCCCGGGTGATCAGCCGCGATCACGGGCTGACATGCAAAGTTCTGCAAGTTGCGAACAGCATCGCCTATAGCCCGCAGCAGACGATTGTCTCGGTCCCCCATGCCGTCAGTTGGTTAGGACTCGATACCGTTCGGTCCCTCGTCGCGGCCGCGCATCTTGTCGAGCAGTTGCGACATTGGCCGGTTCGCCAGCATGAGTTTCGAACCCTGATCGCCAAGTCCCTTATCTCCGCAACCTATGCGTGCGAACTGGGAATGGCGATCGAATATCCTCAGCCGGGCCAGCTGTTTACTGCCGCACTTCTCTATTCCATCGGAGACTTGGCTATTGCGTATCAAGATCCGGACCTCTTTGAATCTCTCCAGGCTATTTCCCGGACCGTACGCCTACCGGCGGAATGTGTGCTTCAAGAGACCCGGCTCATCGGCGTGCCCCGTCTGACTTTGGCCCAAGCCTTGGCTCAGATGTGGAAGCTGCCGGACGATCTTGTCGGGCTCTTCAGTAGGACCGAGGAGCTGCCGACGGGGCGCTGGCAAAGCGGGTTTCAGACGTATCGAGGAATCGTCGTCGGCTCCATTCGGCTGGTCGAAGTCATGACCGATCCTGCCCGACGAGCTGCCATCGAGGAAGCCAAACGAACGCTGCTGCTCGGAAGTGGGCTCGCCTCGGCTCCGTTTGCGGATTTAATGATTCGGGCCATGGACCGAGGGCGCCAGCTCATTCGCTCGATGGGCTTGGCGCTCGACTCCTCCGCCGAAGCAAAGGACGAAACATGTGAGGCCACCGAGTCGACCTCTCGTCATTCATCTACCCAACGGAGGCCTGACGAGAAGCAAGCGGCTCCTCCTCAACAGGTTTCTCAAACACAAGACCTACCGGCCGCTCCAATTCGGACCAGACCGCTTGAAACACTCCAAGCCTTCCAGGACTCGTTACAGAGTGCAAAGGACCTGAACAGCTTACTTAGCACATTTGTCACCTCCCTGCACCAGGACGCCGGATTTGACCGGGTGGGATTGGCACTCCTGAACCAAAGCGATAGCGATCTGCTTGTCGGAAGGCTGGTGCTTGGCGTGGCGTCACTGGCCCCCTACATCCGATCCCTTTCCGGTTCACTCAGTCGGGAACACCAGTTTTTCCTGACGGTCCTCAAGCGAGTCGATCCTCTCCTTGTTCCAAATTTTTCAGACCAGACGGCTGGAACCATGAAGCAGGAATTTATCGAGATCTGGAAACCGACATCGGCCATCCTCGCACCCTTACGGGTAGGTGCGAAACCGATCGGACTCATCTACTGCGATCGGGCGACGAGTAACCAGCCTGTGCATGCTCAGGACTACCAGGCCCTGCAGCTATTCTTTGCCCAGACAACATTAGGCCTGAATCGACTGGCGGGCGTCCTCTAGCTTGGTGCCCATCTGACCAGCACGATAACTCGGCGGCGCTTCTGCACGCTGCAGTCATAGACGTTTCTTCGTCCTGATATGGTCAGGAACCTCTCTTTAGATCCCGATTGCCAAGCGAACTGGGTGGACCGCTTCTGAAATCCCGTACGGCCCCGTCGATTCCACTTGGTCGGGATCCACATAGGTGCCAAACAGTCGATCCCATACGGTAAACAGTACCCCGAAATTCGCCCCTGCTCTTTCAATCTGTTTCAGGTGATGCACCCGATGGTAGCGGGGCGTCACAAGGAACCACTCGAGCTTTTTCGATTGCCAGGTCACGTTCATATGCATCCAGTTATTCGTCAGGATCAGCAGATAGGAATAGAGTGGAAAGAATAGTGCCGGCACTGGTTTGAGTAATGGAAACGCCAGCAGATAAGGGACATTGGCCAGGACGACTTGTGGAAAGCTCGCCCGGATACCGGCCAGCCAGTACAACTCCGTCGGTGCATGATGCCACCGATGGATCGGCCAGACCCATGGCATGTGCCACAACCGATGCATCCAGTAAGCCATTCCGTCGACGACCAACAAGAACACCATCAGTTTGAGGCCGAATGGAAGTCCCTGCCAACGCCAGTGTGAGTAGTCGGGAAACGGGATTCGATTCGTCACTTGAGTGGCAAAGACAAAGAAGACCTGATACGTGATGAATGCCGCCACATCCCGCCAGAGCACCTGACTATACGGGACGGGACAAAGAGACCACCAATATTCCGCCGCAAAAAAGAGCAGGCCGATTCCCCAATAGATGACCATCCATTCCGACACAAACACATTGATCAGTAACTCAACCATGGCGCTCCTTTAGGAAACATGTCTTAGCGTGACAACGAGGAAAGGCGAGGGAAGAGGATCGCTCGTCTTGAAAGTGCTGATCAAGCCGCCACAAATCCCCATTCGCTCTTCTTCCCCCCGTCAGAGAACACCCAAGTCGGAGGTTGTTGTCGGGCTCATCGCAAAGTTCTGAGGTGCTAAGCTGCCAGGGCCAGGGGGTAGATGAGCGCCAGGGTCTCTTGGAGTTGAGTATGGGCTTCGGTCACTACTGCGGGGAGATTGGCCGGCACAAACCGCGTGGCAGTCACAGCATGGGGGCTGAACGATGGGACGGCAGGGCGCCGGCTCGGCTCCAGTTCCTCATGATCGGTGACGACACCGGCAAGATGCACGATAGAAGCGTCAAGTATGAATTCACCGGCATCGTTCGGACTCAACTGGCAGCGGATGGCCTGTTCAATCTGCATGGGCATGCCCCACGATCGGATGAGTTCCGCCCCCACTTCAGCGAAGTCGCACCCAATGTTGGACTGCTCCACTTCGGCAAGAGAGGTTTCAAGGTACCCTGCTTCAATGAGAGCCGACTGGGCCCGTTGCGGTACAGCCTGATAGAGAACAAGATGGCCAATGTCGCGCAGCAAGCCTTCGATGAAGAAGCGCTCACTGTCGGCGATATTACAGGATTTAGCGATCTTTCCGGCAACCAGGGCACAGAACATGCTTTTGCGCCAGAATACAGGGACGTCCATGAGCTGAACCGTCATCCCGGAGAAGGTTCGGCCGACGGTGGTCGCAGTGATGAGGTCGTTGATTGCCTGCACGCCGAGGAGCGTCACGGCGCGAGTGATGGTGTCGATTTGTTTAGGAAACCCGTACAGGGGGCTGTTGACGATGCGGAGCACTCTGGCCGAGATGGCCGGATCCAATTTGAGGACATCGGCGAGATCGTCCATGGTTGAGTCTGGATCGTCCGCCACATCCCGCACGCGAGAGTAGAGCTCCGGCAGCGTGAAGACCGTGGTGCAGGACTGGACCAGTTCGCTCGCCGATGGCATGGTGGAGGGTCCTTTCGGTTATGCGCCGATTCAGGCTCTCGTGCTTCTTTATCGGATACAAACGGGCAGAACTGTAGAGAAGCGGCCGACTGGAATGAAATACTCGCTACACGACAAGTCAGGACCGGTGGGCAGCATGAGAGTCAGGAGTCTATTTCTGGCCAGCAATTTACTGCGTGCTACCGATCGCCTGGGAGCGTTTCTCGTCTAGTTCGGCCCAGCGGGCGTAGAGACGCTCGACGTCGGCTTGCGCAGCGTGGAGTGTGGCATAGCATTCTTGCAAATCAGGGGCGGAGGAAGCAATGGAAGGATCATTGGCCGCAACTTGGCACGCACCTACCCGTTCTTCAGCTTTTTGAATCGTGACTTCGATCTGATCCCATTCTTGTTGTTCTTTGTATGACAGGCCTTTCCGTCTGGGGGGTCCTGCCGGTGCAGGGCTTTCCTTTGCAATCTGAGATTTTCGTTCCTCCTTCGACTTTCTCGTTTGCGCCGATTCCCATTGAGCATAGTCGGCGAACCACTCGGCGCCGCCCGTCCCATCCAGTGCGAGCAGTCTGGTGGAGACTCGGTCCAGCAGCCACCGGTCGTGCGTGACCAGAACGAGTGCGCCAACGAACTCCAGCAAGCTGTCTTCCAGCACGTCAAGCGTCGGAATATCCAAGTCGTTTGTGGGTTCGTCAAGGATCAAGAGATCTGCCGGCTGGAGCATCAGCCGTGCGATCAGCAACCGGGCCTGCTCTCCTCCGGACAGACGGGAGACCGGCAAATCCAGTTGCTCCGGCCTAAAAAGAAAACGCTTGGCCCATGAGACCAGATGCACGGACCGCTCCTGATACACGACCGCATCGCCACCGGCGGGAGCGAGAGCACGCCGCAACGTGGCCTGCTGATCCAACGACTCGCGATGTTGTTCGAACGTCACGACGCGTAGCCGATCGGCACGGGTGATGGTTCCGCTATCGGTCGGCAACGTGCCCGCCAAGAGTTTGAGGAGAGTGGTCTTGCCGCCGCCATTGGGACCGAGGAGACCGATCCGCTCGCCTGGGCCGATCATGAGGTCGAGGCCAGTCACGATGGGCTTGCCGCCGAGCGATTTTCCAATCTCTTTGGCAACCAATAGTTGTTTCGACTTTCGACCGGAAGCCGTGAAGTCGATTCCAGCCGACGCATTCCCCTGCCGCGACTCGATATCCTGCAGCTCGTCGATGAGTCGTCCCGCCGAGTCAATCCTGGCTTTGGCCTTGGTCGTGCGGGCTTTGGGACCACGCCTGAGCCATTCCACTTCGCGCCGGACGCGATTCGCCAATGACGCCTGATAGTCGGCCTGCGCCTGTAAGGCCATGTCGCGCTGCTCGAGGAACTCGCTGTACCGCCCGTTCGCCTGAAAGAGGCCATTGGCATATTTCCGGTTCAATTCCCAGAGTCGCGTGGTCACCGATTCCAGAAACCGCCGATCGTGACTGATGACGATGAAGGCGTGGGGTTCGGATTTCAGGAGGTCTTCGAGCCAAAGAATGCCATCGAGATCCAGATGATTAGTCGGCTCGTCCATGAGCAGCACGTCGGGTTCCAACATCAGTGAACACGCAATCGCCAGCCGCTTTTTCCATCCTCCCGAAAGTGTCGAGACCGCCTGATCGGCCCGGACAAATCCTCCGAGGCTGAGCGCTTTGGCGATTCGCCCGCCGTGCTCATGTGGATCCAGTCCCTCGTCGAGAAGGACTTGGGCAAGCGCGTCCTCGACGGAGTGCTGTTCGGCAAAGGAGGGCTCTTGTGGAACATAGCCGATGCGGATCTGCCTCCGCACGGACCGCGTGCCGCTATCCGGCTCTTCGAGACCGGCTAGGATCTTGAGTAACGTGGATTTTCCGGAACCGTTGGGGCCGATCAGTCCAACATGGTCCCCTTCGCACAGTCCGAGCGACAGATCAGTCAACAACGGTTTGATACCGAAGCTCTTCCCAAGAGATTCGCAGCTGAGCAGCATGATCGGCGGCATGATGGGTGGTTGCAGTGTACCCGATCATGGGAACTGAACGGGGATCTTTCTTTCGCTACGGGTGAGCCGCAGCCCATTCGCCGGCGGATTGCTATCCCTGCCGCCATGCGGTGTGGTGGCAGGACATGATGTTAGGGCGATATCTGCGCTTCCAAGGCACGCAGGAGATCTGAGACGGAGAGTACGCCGATGATGGTGGCGTCGGCAGTCACGGGGAGATGCCGGATGCCCTGCTTCTTCATCAGCGACATGGCGTCCGCTAATGATTCATCTTCTTCGATTGTCACGATCGACCGACTCATGCAGGTGGCAACGGTTGTGCTGTTGGGATCGAGCCCTTTGGCGACCGCTTTGCGAGTGACATCGGAATCGGTGATGATCCCGATATAACGGGAGCCATCGTCCACGATCAGTGAGCCGACTTTGTGCTTCTGTAACATCTGTCCCGCTTGCTTGATCGTCGCCTCCCGATGGATGCTCCGCACTTCATGCGACATATAGTCTGCAACCAGTGCTTCTCCTACCCCCTTCACCTTCCTTGTCGCCTGCACACGGCGACGCAACTCGAGATCGGCGAGGCAGCTTTCCAGTACTTGTCGTCGCTGCTGTAGACTCTCGCGCTCGACATTGTGCGTCCCGCTTTCCTGCGCTTCCTCCGGTAAGAGCGCCGACTCTCCCGTTTTTGCCAGGAGGTAGGCCTCCGATTCATCAGAGGCGGCACCGAACACCTGACCGATCAGCTCTTCGGCTGCTTCGTCGAAATCTTCAAGCGAAACCGACCCGCGTTTGCGCGAGAGGAAGGGCTGGAATTTCACGAGCTGCTGTTTAAACCGTTCGACATACCGATCGAGAATGTCACTCCGCGTCAACCCTGTGCGAACTCGCTTCGGCATGGTCACCCTCCTCGGTTATGAGCGCGAGAATACCCTAAGCCAGGATGAGGCTCAAGGGGTCCCTGGGGCGGGAGCTTTGGGCGGTCGCATCAAAATTTGCCGCTTGATTTTTTGACGGTTTGCCCTTATGCCATCGACACTCGTCCTCGACGGCTGATCCATAGAAAACGAACCAGGTGCGTCCCCATGATCCAATTTGCTCTCATCGCCATCTTCATCCTCGGCGCTGGACCGGCCTTTGCGGGATGGGTGGCCGTTGAGCAACAGTATCAGCCTGCGGGTCTGGAAACCGTGTACTTCGATCCAGAGACGATTCGCCGGGACGGAACTCGTGCGAACCTCTGGCAACTCACAGATATCAAGTGGAATGACACGACACGATTCCTGTCCGCCAAGACTCATAAGGAATTCGACTGTGCGCAATTCCAGGTTCGCATACTGCAAGTGATAGAATTTTCACGCCAGATGGGCACCGGCAGATCGGCGTCCGGCTACATTGAAAATGGCCGTTGGCAACCCATTGAGAGACACAGCCTCAACCGCGCACTGTTGCAGATCGCGTGCGGGAAACGCTGACCGTCAAACGGCACGTGCCTACTGCCCGCTCACAGTTCCCTTCCGCTAGACATCGTAATACAAGAAAAACTCATAGGGATGCGGCCGTAAGCGCATCGCATCAATCTCCTTGTTTCGCTTATAGCCGATCCAGGCTTCGATCAGATCCTCGGTAAATACCTCTCCCTTAAGCAGAAACTGATGATCCGCCTCCAGGCTGGTGATTGCTTCATCCAAGCTTCCGGGCATCGTCGGGATACTGGCGGCCTCTTTCGGATCCAGATCATAGAGGTCTTTCTCGGCCGGTTCGCCGGGATTGATCTTGTTTTGGATGCCATCCAGGCCCGCCATGAGCATCGCGGAAAACGCCAAATACGGATTGCAGGATGGGTCCGGAAATCGTACTTCGATCCGCTTGGCCTTCGGACTCGGAGAGTACATCGGAATACGGATGCCGGCCGACCGGTTCCGACTGGAATAGGCCAGCAGCACGGGGGCCTCGAATCCAGGGGTGATGCGTTTGTAGGAATTCGTCGTCGGGTTGGTCAACGCCGCCAGCGCCGGCGCATGTTTCAGAATGCCGCCGATATAGTACAAACAGAGCTGCGAAATACCGGCATAGTCCTTCCCGGCAAAGAGTGGTTTTCCATCATTCCAAATGCTCTGGTGCGTATGCATGCCGGATCCCGCATCATTGAACAGCGGTTTCGGCATGAATGTCGCGGTCTTCCCGTGTCGACGGGCCACGTTCTTGACGATGTACTTGTACATCATCATGTTGTCCGCAGTCCGTAAGAGGGTATCAAAGCGAATATCGATTTCGGCCTGTCCGGCCGAGGCCGTCTCGTGATGATGCTTTTCCACCACGATGCCGACCTTTTCCATTTCAAGCACCATTTCGCTACGGATATCTTGTTGGGTATCTGCGGGAGCCACGGGGAAATACCCTTGCTTGTGGCGGATCTTGCCGCCCAGGTTGATTCCCTCTTGCCCCATGTTCCATGCGCCTTCCTCCGAATCCAGATAATAGAAACCGCTGTGGCTGTTCTGATCGTAGCGGGCATGGTCGAAGATGAAAAATTCGGCTTCCGGCCCCCAGAATGAACTGTCCCCGATCTTGGTGCTCTGGAGATACCGCTCCGCCTTCTGGGCGATGAATCTGGGATCGCGGTCGTAATGTTCGCGGGAAATCGGGTCCACGACGTTACCGGTCATACTCAGTGTCGGCACCGCTGTAAAGGGATCCAAGCAGGCCGTCGCCGGGTCGGGCACCATCAACAAATCGCTGTTATTGATGGCCTTCCAGCCGCGAATCGATGATCCATCTAGGCCGGACCCGTCCTTGAACAACGTCTCCGTCAGTTCGCTCACAGGGATCGTCATATGTTGCCACACGCCCGGCAGATCGACGAATTTCAAGTCCACCATCTGGACCCTGTGCTTCTTGGCGAACTCCAACACCTCGCGCACGTTCATTGCTTTCCTCCTTTACAAGATCCTTTGCGATGATATTCCACCGCTCGAATCCCTTCCTTCACAATGCGGTGTCTCCGGTTTCTCCGGTCCGAATGCGCACCACCGCACTCAATTCTCGAACGAAAATCTTTCCATCACCGATACTGCCGGTTTTAGCGGCGCGAATGATGGCCTCGGTCACCCGTGGCACCTGTGCATCCGTCACGGCGACTTCGATCTTGACCTTGGGCACAAATTCGATTGTATATTCTTGCCCCCGATACATTTCCTTATGGCCCTTCTGACGTCCGAAGCCTTTGACTTCGGACACGGTCATTCCTTGGACACCGATTTCTAACAGGGCATCCTTGATTTCTTCTAGCTTGAACGGTTTGACAATCGCCTCAACCAATTTCATGTAGATGCCCTCCCTGCCCAGCTGGCTCAAGAACCCGCGAAGGTTCTGAGATCGGCCCATTGAGGAGTTCTATGCAGTTAACCGGTAAGGTATGCCTGTCGCCACGCGAAAGTCATAACCACTCCCACTGTCTGTCTGACGTGGGGGGCCATCATAGCCCATCCTTTCCTCTCACTCAACGTGGAAATAGTGCAACGTCCTCAGCATCGCTCGACCTCTCGGTGGTAGGCGCTCGAGGCATTGCCCAGGCAGGATGAAGAGTTAAAAGGCGAAGCAACCCACGTCCCCCACCTCCTATCTGGATCGGAAGCCAATGTCCATATAAGACCGGTGCGTATGGGGAATCAACCAGTATGGCACTACTCTATACGACGGTACCGGTTGGTGATCGGCATCCGTCGATCCTTGCCGAAGGCGCGAGGGGTGATTTTGACACCGATGGGTGCCTGACGGCGCTTGAACTCGCTGCTATCAACCATCTTCACCACGCGAGCCACCGTGGCGCGATCAAACCCTGCTTCGACGATGTCATCGAGCGACCGGTCATCCTCCACATATGCCTGAAGGATGGGATCGAGAACCCGATACGGGGGCAGCGTATCTTCGTCCTTTTGATTGGGTTTGAGTTCGGCAGTCGGCGGCCGGTCCAAAGTGCGTTTAGGAATCACAGGGGACAGATCGCGATCATTTCGGAACTTCGCCAGGTCATAGACCATCGTCTTCGGCACATCCTTGATGACGGCAAACCCACCGGCCATATCACCGTAAAGCGTCGCATATCCCACGCTCAGCTCGCTTTTGTTCCCAGTCGTCAACACCAAATGCCCGAACTTATTGGACATCGCCATGAGGATATTGCCGCGAATGCGCGCCTGGAGGTTTTCCTCTGTCGCATCTGCTGCGCGGTCGCCAAATGACGGTGCCAACGACTGCCGATAGGCTTCAAATGTCGGAGTAATCGGAATGACGTTCAAGTCGATGCCGAGGCACTGCGCAAGACCCACCGCATCCTCCTCGCTCTCATGCGAGGTATAGGGAGACGGCATAAACACCCCGAGGACGTTTTTGGCCCCAAGCGCATCCACGGCCACCGCCGCGGTCAATGCTGAATCGACCCCGCCACTCAGCCCAATGACGACCCGCTTGAACCCATTCTTGTTGACATAGTCTTTCACGGCCAGTACCAAAGCTTGGTAGACTTCTTCGATTTCACCCAAAGGCTCCGCCAATCCCGGTACGACTCGAGTTCGTTTCTTCTTTGTCACCGGCATGTTCACTGTAAGACGATCGACGATTGACGCCGCCTTTCCCGTCAATGCTCGTTTCTGCCCATACGTCATGCGTTTGCGCAGCATGGCATCCACCTTCAAATCGGCTATCAGCAACTCCTCCCGGAATGCGCCACCGCGTGCGATCACGTCGCCAGATTGATCGAGAATCACACTGTTGCCGTCGAAGACCAGCTCGTCTTGAGCCCCGACCGTATTCGTATATGTGACGATGACTCCGTTTTCTCGCGCTCGGGTCGCCAGCATCTGCTCCCTCGAACGGCTTTTGCCGACATGAAATGGAGAGGCATTGATGTTGACGATCACCTCCGCTCCGGCCGCTGCCTGCGCACGGGTGGGCCCTTCCGGAAGCCAAATGTCTTCGCAGATGTTCACGCCGATCGCCGTTCCATTGACCAGGAGCAACGGGAGCCTTCGCCCAGGGTGAAAATACCGGCTTTCATCGAACACTCCATAGTTCGGCAAATACCACTTGCTGTAGCTGCCAACCAATTTGCGATCCGCGATCAGCGCTGCCGCATTGGACAGCTCGTGCTGGTGGGCCGAGACAATCGATTGCCGCGCTGACCGAGAATCACGGTGATCACCTCGTCTCACATAGCCAACCACTGCAACCACACCGCGACAGGCGGGAATAATCTCGTTGAGCGCGCGTAGATTATCTTCAACAAACTGTGGCCTGAGCAGAAGGTCTTCGGGAGGATACCCGGTAATCGCCAGTTCAGGAAATGCCACCAAGTCGGCCTTGGCCTTTTTCGCCTCGCCGAGCCAATGCATAATCCGACGAACATTGCCATTCAGATCTCCGACAGCAGGGTTCATTTGTGCCATCGCAATCCGTAACACCTTCATCGCACTCCAGCCGACCGGGATTACATATGGAAACCGATCGGGTACCTATGGTGAAGAATCACGCTCTGGGTCTGGCCCTTAAATGAGGACGCGTAGGCCACGACCTAGGCGTGAGTCATGTCGTTGGCAATGCTGCATACCATCGATCAAATCTGCGTTTCTCTAACGGCACTATCCGGACCTCTCCAATGCGCAACGGCCACACTCCCACAACTCGACCCTCCGATACTTTTTTATCATGAAGCATGGCCTTCCATATCTTCGCGGGAGCCCACCGGGGCATGCGGTCGCGTAGCCCCGCTTCCGTCACAAGGCGTCGAATCTCTTCGACGACATCACGGGCACACAGCCCCTGAAAACGAGCGAGGTCGGCTTCCTGTACCAATCCAATGCCGACAGCTTCCCCGTGGACAAGCGACTGATAGCCCCCTAACGCTTCAAGCGCATGTCCGATTGTATGGCCATAGTTGAGGATCCGCCTCCGATCGGACTCTCGCTCATCCGCAGCGACGACTTCAGCTTTGATCTCACACGATCGCTTCACCACCGTTGCGACGATATGAGGAGCTTGCTTCCGTAAATCCGCCATGTGCTGTTGCAGATAGGCAAAAAACGTCGCGTCTGCAATGATGCCATACTTAATCACCTCGGCAAGCCCCGCGACCCACTCACGCACAGGCAACGTCCGCAGTGTCGATGGATCTATCCATACGGCGCGTGGTTGGTAGAACGATCCGATCAGATTTTTACCCAGCCGATGATCGACACCTGTCTTGCCTCCGACGCTGGAGTCCACCTGGGCAACAAGCGTCGTCGGCACTTGGATATACGAGATGCCGCGCTGGTAGATCGAGGCCGCAAACCCCGCCACGTCGCCCACGACTCCCCCTCCCAGCGCCAAGAGAAAAGACGACCGCTCAAATCGATGACGTGCCAATACGTCGAGAATGTCCTCCACCGTCTTCAGTGTTTTTGATCGTTCGCCTGGAGGGACAATGATCGGAATAGGCTCAATCCCGCACCGTTTGATCGCCTCGCACGTGTTCTTCAGATAGTGCCGAGCCACGTGCCGATCAGTTACAATTCCTACTTTTCCTTTGACTTCCTGCTTCTTCAATTCCCGCCCAAGCCTCTCCAACATCCCCGTCTGGATGATGATGTCGTAGCTTCGTTCAGCTAGGGACACAGTAACCGTCGAGGCTGGAGTCATTTCGCCACTCTGTACATGTTGGAGAGACAGAATGTCATGTCATTTCCATGGCGCAATCATACATACCACACACAGGGGGTGGGCATGGTAACACAGCACCGGCAGAACTCAAAAGATGGTCCCTGCTCGCCAGACCTTGGATCGGGTTGAAGCCATCGTTGTGGGACAAAACAAGAGCGGGATGACGCCTGTCGCCGTCACCCCGCTCTTGTTGATCACAGGCCCGAGATGGTCGCTAGGTCTTGATGATGCTTGGCGTAAGGAAGATGAGCAATTCTTGTTTCCCAACCGATTCAGACTTGTTTTTGAATAGCCAGCCCAGAACCGGCATGCGAGAGAGATAGGGAACACCTTGAACGTTGTTGGCTTGCGTATCGACGAAGACTCCGCCGATCACCATGGTTTCGCCATCCCTGACAATGACCTGGGTGGTGGCTTCTCGTCGATCGATACTCGGCCCAGCCGGGTTGCTGCGTGCGCCGACGGCATTGCGAGTTGCCCGCACGCGCATCAGGATTCTCTTCGCATCCTCCCTCGGATCACGCGAGGTGATCTGCGGGGTGACGTTCAACTCCAAGTTCGCATCGACAAACGTCGTCTGTGTCCCTTGCAAGGAAGTTGTTTGAAACGGAATCGATTCACCCTGGGAAATCTTCGCTTCCCGCTTGTCCAGTGTCGTGATCTTCGGAGCTGCGATCACCTTGGTCAAGCCAAGCAACTCTCCGGCCGAGAGCCGCATGTCCAAGGCGAAATCGCCGCCAAGCTTTCCAAAGGTCCAACCAATCGACGGCACAGCCGGTAACCCACCGACCTGAGCGGGCAAGTTGACCAGGAAGGACCGATCGATGGTGTTATTTCCCGTCCCGGCGATCTGCGCAAATGGACCGGTAAGGCTCGAAAGGGCAAAGAAATCGGTGGGGGTGCGATTGCCTGCTTGGAAGCCCCACTGAATGCCCAATCCTCTCGCATACACGGTGTCAGCCTGAACGATACGGGCCTCGATCTGAACCTGAGGGACTTCCAGATCGAGTCCCTCCACAAGCTGCTTAATGATAATCAGCTTGGTTTCCGTGTCACGCACAATCAACGCGTTACTTCCTGCATTAAATTGCATGAGGCCGCGCGGGCTCAAGTTCTGCCGCAGCGACTGCATGAGCTCCTGCGCCTGAAGATTCCTGATATAGAAGACGCGATCGACGAGTTCCTCTGCCTTGGTCTTGGCATCCTTAGCCCGTGCTTCTTCATCCTGCTGCTTGGCAAGATTCGCCAGAGAATCCACCCACACAATGCTCCCTTGGCGAATCATCCCGAGCCCGTTCATCTTCAAGAGCATGTCCAAGGCTTGGTCCCATGGCACACTCACCATTTTCATCGTGACTTTTGACTTGACGCCCTCTCCCACGACAATGTTGAAGCCGCTGACTTCCGCGATCAACCGAAGAATGTTGGTAATGTCCGCTTGCTGAAAATCGAGCGAGATGCGCCGACCGACAAATCGTGTTTGTCCTACCACCAGATCATCGGATCGGTCATCCTTGTCGGCGGGCGCACTTGCTTCCGCCATCTGAACCCGCTGCACCTTGAACTGAGGCTGTGTGGGGCTGACAATTCGCGCCGCCCTTCTGACCACGCGGTCTCCCGACTCAAACAGCGCCTTGCGGGCTCGAGGGACAATTGAAACGTTTTCTTCTCTTTCCAGTTGCGCAGCAACCACCGAAGGGACTTTCCGTTCGGTCGGTTTCAGAGTAACCAGGACCTTATTGTCTTCGCGCGCTAGAGAAAACACCGGCCGTTCGGGCACATCGAACACCAACCGAACCTTATCGGCATGGTGCCCTACTCTGATCTTTTTCAGCAGGTAATGGTCGGCCCGTACCACGGACCGTCTGAGAGTGGACGAGACGGCAGGAATATCAATGATCAACCGAGACTCATCCAAAAAGTTGGCCTCGGGGAACAGCTGGCCATCACCGGCGATCACGACCGTCACCGAGTCAGCGTCATGATGCACATCAATTGCGGTCACGGCTTGTGCGAGCAATCGCATAGCAGGCTTTTCTGCCCGTGCGACATCACTCCGCTTCATCACGCCGATCTCCTCGGCACCGACAGGCGTATCCGCACAAATACTCAGAGCGGAGAGGGACAGCCACAAGGCTCCGATGAAACATCCAGCTGTCAAGAAACTACCTGTGCGACAAAATAGTGGTTTCATTCTGATCCCTCTTTGGGATGAAGGAGCTTGACATACTCTCGCTCCTGCTTGGTGCCATACACATCGGTGAACCGCTCCTGGACAATGATGCCACGCTCGGTAATGGCGCTGACCACTCCGTTGTTTTGCCCGATCCTCGTCCCCCGCCGAACGGTATACCCATGCCCCTCAGGAGTCTGCACCATAGCCGTATAGCCGTATGCTCCCCATACAATGGCAATCAGGTTCAGCTCCGTCAGCGTCACCCGCTGTAATGGAGGAAGAGTGGTATCCGTCTTTCCCGGCTGAAGTTCCTGGATGATGGGGGCAAACGGATCTCGCCGACCCGAGGGATCATACCCAGACCCCGCCATGCCGTCCGTGAGTGACCACGAGGAAGGTGCCTGGGCATTGACACTCATCGGTGGCGCCTCTATAGCCGGCGGGGCAGCCCGTGGAATTTCCGGATCGGAAGGCATTTTGATGGTGTTGTGCCTCATCGGGGCTATTTGTCCAGGAATGGCAGAGGGCTCAGCTTGGGCTGCCATATACCCGAAAAAGACGCTCCACGAGAAGGCCAGGCCGACACTGGCTGCCACGGACAATTTCCAAGCCTTCGTTTCGCCTAGATCCAATTGACGCATGGTTTTACGATCCCCTACTTACCGGCTTGAGCCACTTTGGGAACGTTTGTCGCCGCTCCGGAAACGGGCTTGTCTTGCGGCGCGGCATATGCGATCAGGTCAAACGTTGTTTGCGACACGATTCGTCCTTGTTCAACTTTTGAAGAGCCCATCTTTAGGCCCGACACCGTAATAATCCGAGGCAATCGATTGATACGGTCGAAAAACAACGCGGCCGTATGATAGACACCCGCCACTTCCACATTGACGGGCATTTTGACAAAGAGCTTCGACGGATCTTCTGTTTGCGCGCCAGGCTTCCACAGTTTGATATCGAGCCCCAATCTCACCCCTAAGTCGGATACTTGTTTCAACAGCATGATCGCTTCTTCTTCGGGCGGGAGGCGCTCTTTCTTCTTGGCCAATTCGATCTCAAGCTGTTTATTCGCTGCGACCAATTCATCGAGGTGTTTGACTTTGATCGTGAGCGTTTGAATTTCACCTTCCAACCGGGAGTTTTCAGCTTCGATGGCCACAATGGCGGCAGACTTCGGCTCCGCAATATAGAAATAGAAACCGGCGACCATGCCGCCGACCAGAAGGAACAAGAGTGCAGCCTTTTGCGCAAGCGGCACATTGCGAAGGGCATCGAGATTGAGTTGGGGTAACGTCATTGCTACCCTTTCAGACGAAAGGCCAACCGAAACTGATACAGGTTGATCTTGTTTTCGACCGCGGCTTTACTTTCCTGGAGATTGATACCGGTAAAATAATCCGTGCGGCGCAAATTGTTGACGAATTCAACCACATCATCGTTTGTCAACGCTTTCCCTTCTAATTCGACCGCATCGGAAGCCACACCTAATCTTGTGAGCCATACTTTGAGCGGCTCAACGCTCTGACTCACATGGTCGAGCACTTTCACCGGTCCCATTCTTGATTGCTCAAGCTGATCGATGATTCGGTTTTTGTCTTCTAGCAGCTTTTTCCTTTGCTCGAAATCGTGGACTTGCTTGACCTGCTCTTTCAGCTGAGCCACTTGCTTTTCCTTATCCCGCTTCTCATCTTGCCGACCTTCAAGTTCGCTGTCCAAGGACGCCGAATACCACCAACAGCCGGCCAGCGTGACGAGAATCACACCGACACCGAGCAGCACCTGCGCACGAACATCGTATTGGGGTTTAGCCGATCTTCCCTTAGGTCCGCCAGGAAGGAGGTTAATACGAATCATCTGTCACCCACCGCTCTCAATGCCAGACCGACTCCGACGGCAGCGGATGGAGCCAACTCAGCCAATAGATCGGGGTCCACGCCACACCCTGCAATATCGATCTCGGCGAATGGATCAGCCAATTCCACCGGAAGTTGCATGCGATCACCAAGCTGCTGAATCAACCCCTTGGCCCTTGCTACACCGCCACAGACGAGAACACGATTGAGCTCTGAATCGGCGGTCGAGGTCTTGAAGTAATCCACCGTCCGAGCGATCTCCGACGCGACTTCTGCATTCACGCTGTCCATGACGCTATTGAGCGATGCCGCGCCCGAATCGGTCGCTCGCTCCTTCTTCTTACTCTCTTCCGCTTCTTCGAACGAAAGTCCTACCTCGCGCTGTATAGCCTCGGTGTACCGATTCCCTCCTAACGCAATATCTCGAGTAAACAAGGACGACCCCGCACGGATGATATTCACATTCATCACGCTCGCGCCAAGATTCACCAGAGCCGTCGTTTCCTCCTGTGCCATCGGATAATTAATTGCGTGCATATTTTCAATTGCGAAGGCGTCGACATCCATGACCATCGGAATCAGTCCGGCAGCCTTGACCAGTTCGGTCAGTTCATTGATCTTGTCTTTCTTCGCAGCCACGAGAATCACCGCCATATCGCCTTGTCCCTCACCGGACGCATCCGATGGCAGGACATGAAAATCGATGTTCACTTCGTTGATATCGAAGGGGATATACTGCTCGGCCGCCAATTTGACCTGTCCCTCCAACTCGTCATCCGGCATCGGCGGCAAGCTGATCTTCTTCACAATGACGGCATGCCCTGAAATCGAAATGGCAACATGCTTGTTCTTGACATTGGCTTCATCGAATAATTCCTGAATAGCCGAGACCACACGACCTTCGTCCATAACGGTGCCGTCGACGATCACCTCAGGCTCAAGCGGCTTCACGCCAAACTTTTGAAGAACGTACCGCCCCTTACTTTCCTTGACCTGGGCAACCTTGATTGCACTCGATCCGATATCAAGCCCCACCAGTTGGCGGCGAGGAGTCAGCATCGCAATGATGTCGGTTTCAACGAGTTTTTTAAACGAAGTCAGCATGCGCTCCCTGCCACTCTACACGATGGTTTTCCTGGCACGAATAACTTTCTCAATTTCATCCACGTTCTTTCGCGTATACAGCCGCCAATTTCTCCAGTCGCGAGCCGGTTGAGTAATAACTCCCTCTCGCTCCCAACGAAAGAGCGTGGCTTTCGAAATATCGAACAAATCGCATATCTCATACGCCTTGAACCCCGCATGCCGCGAAGATACTTTAAGTCTTTTCACTTTAGTATTTACACCAGTCTATGCGGCTTTTCTTAGTCACAAAGCTAAGTATAGTCAATATGCTCTACCTGTCAAGGAAACGGCTTTTGGTGGCATTCAAGGCAGGAACACGATTACGGCTAACCCGGCAACAACCTATGTTTTATCAACATCTCGGTGTTTGAGCCCTACCTCATATCCCAAGGAGGCGAGGTTTTCGCTGAGGCTCCTGGCAATCGCCACAGAGCGATGCCGTCCGCCGGTGCATCCGATTGCGATCGTGAGATAACTGCGCCGCTCTCGCTGAAATAGTGGCAGGAGGAACTTCAATAACTGTTCGAGATGCACGAGGAAGGCCGCAGCATCAGGATCGGTCAGCACGAAGTGACGAACCCGTGGATCGTCCCCGGAAAGCGGCTTGAGATCAGGCACAAAGAACGGGTTCTTCAGAAAGCGCACATCAAACAACAGATCAATATCGTATGGCACACCGAATTTGTATCCAAAACTCAAGAGTGAGATGATGAGCCGCCTGTCCGATGATTCCCTCTGAAACTCCCTGGCGAGCAGTTCTCCGAGCTCATGCACCGTCAGATCGGAGGTATCGATAATACGGTCAGCCCGTCGTCGAAGTTCGGCCATGCGCTCTTTTTCATATCGAATGCCATCCAGGACGGGAAGATTCGGCAAGAGGGGATGGGGTCGCCGGGATTCCGAGAAACGTCTGATCAGCACCTCTTCACGAGCCTCAAAAAATAGCAATTGAATGGCATGGCCAAGCGCGTTGACTCGTTCCAGGATTCCGATGAAATCTGAAAAAAATACACGCTCACGTATATCGATGCCAAGGGCAACATTGGCAATTTCACCATGCTGCTGATGACAAAGATCGACAAAGGTCGGAAGAAGAGCGGGAGGAAGATTATCGATACAGAAATACCCGGCATCCTCAAATGCTTTGAGGGCATAGGATTTTCCGGATCCCGACAACCCGCTGATGATGACTAAATTGAGCCGAGCCATAGAGCCAGGATTGTGTTGACCGCTACCAAAGATAGCCGGATTAGACTTTCGCTACCGAATCCTCAGCACAGAAGAACTGCCTTGGCACACACCATACATCTCGGTCCTCCCACCTCTTCGGCTACGGAGTCCGTCTGGAGCGCCGCACGCATTCTTTATTGTAGTCTCGGTTGAAGAAACAGGTCACGCCCTTTTCGGCTTGGCTGGCTTATGACTGACGAGCCGCTCCTTCCATCTTCGAAACTGTGCATCCACACGATCGACGAGCGCATCGATGGTGGCATACATCTCCGGAGTCGATGTCTTGGCTTGGACTCGCTTGCCGCTGACCGCGCCGCTCACTTCCCCCTTATGCTGAAGCTTCTCAACTCCCAGTACGACTTGAAGTGATCCCACCTTCAACCCATAGCGATCCAGTCGACCGAATCGAGTTTCCACATAGCTTCTGAGCGCCGGCGTGATGTCCATGTGGCGGCCTGTAATTCTTAACTTCATGCTCACCTCCAATTTGGATCACGTTGGATGCGAAGCAGCAGCGATCAAAAAAACCGTTTGCGCTGGCTGGCAGAGGAAATGTTCAATTCGGCCCGATATTTGGCCACAGTCCTTCTCGCAATGAGTACGCCTTGATGGCGAAGGCGGCCGGCGATTTCTTCGTCCTTCAAAGGACGCTTGGCATCCTCTTCCGCCACCATTGTCTTAATCATGTCTCTGACGGAAACGGAAGAATGCATCCCCGAAGGCTCATCGGCTCGTTGAAGCCCGGCATTGAAGAAGAACTTGAGCTCCAACATGCCTTGCGGGCAATACATGTATTTGTTAGCCGTCACACGGCTGATCGTCGATTCGTGCATCCCGATGTCTTCGGCCACCTGCTTGAGAACCAACGGCTTGAGATACTGTACGCCATGGTCAAAAAATTGCTCCTGAAACTTGACGATACTGGAAACCACCTTGACGATCGTTCTATTTCGCTGCTCAATGCTTCGGATAACCCACTGGGCGGCTCGCAACTTTTCATCCATGTAGGCTTTGGTCTCCGGAGTTCCGCCCTGTCCTGAGGAAATGAGCTGCTTGTAGTAGGGGCTGATCCGCATGCGTGGCAGCCCATCATCGTTTAACAACACAACCCACTCCCCTTCATTCTTAACCACAAACACATCGGGGACGATGACATAGTTCTGTGTATTGGTGAACGGCCGCCCGGGTTTGGGCTCAAGTTCTCCGATGATCTTGGTGGCTTGAAACACTTCTTCGACCGTGACGCTCAAGGCTTTGGCAATTTTGGCATACTGTTTTTTTTCCAAGTCCTTCAAATGATGCAAGACGATGCCTTCGATAACGGATCCTTTCAGCGCTCCGGGGGGTGATCCGAGTGAGCCGAAGGGATTGCGACCTAAATGCCCAAGCTGTAACAGCAGACATTCAGGAAGGTCCCTGGCAGCGACCCCGGTTGGATCGAACGTCTGAATGTCTTTGAGCACGGACTCCGCTTCGGCTTCAGCGAAACCGGTTCCAGCGACCACTTCAGCCAAAGGTATGCGAAGATACCCATCGTCGTCTAGGTTGCCGATGATCAAGCGCCCCAGTTCCTTGTCTCGCTCAGGAAGTGCTGACAAGGACAATTGCCAGAGAAGATGCTCTTCGAGCGAGGTCGCCTTGGCCACGGTTTGTTCGTATGAGGGAAAGTCCTCTTGAGCCGAAGAATATTCGGACTCGCCGGTCCTCCGATCTCTGCCAAAGTATTCTTCCCATCCGGAAGCGGAAAATTCCTCCGGTGACCCTCGTTCTTCCGGCGTTTCAACCGCAACAGACTGCTCCTGCGCCGCCGATGGAGACGTTTCTTCAGACTTTTCTTCATTGATCAGCGAATCACCTTCCTCGACATCGGATTGGACTTCATCCAATAGAGGGTTCTCCAAAAGGTGTTGTGTGAGGCTCTGCTGCAATTCAAGGCGAGACAGCTGCAACAGCTTGATAGCCTGTTGCAGTTGCGGCGTCATGATTAACTTTTGACTGAGCTTGAGATCAAGACGCAATTTCATCGTGGACGATTCATTCCTCTATAACTTGAACTGTTCACCAAGATAAACGGCTCGGGCAGTTTCACTCTGCACGATAACTTCGGGAGGCCCCGATTCCAGGATCAATCCTTCGTTAATGATATAGGCCCGGTCAACGATCGACAGCGTCTCCTGCACATTATGGTCGGTGATCAATATGCCGATTCCCTTCTCTTTCAACCGTGTGATGATCTGCTGAATATCGGCCACAGCGATCGGGTCAATTCCCGCAAAAGGCTCATCCAGCAACATGAAGGACGGCGTAGTCGCCAATGCACGCGTAATCTCCAAACGTCGTCGCTCTCCTCCCGAAAGTGCATAGGCCATACTCTTTCGAATATGTATGAGATCCAATTCTTTGAGCAACGCATCCACTCGTTGGCTTCGTTCTTTACGAGCATACCCCAGCATTTCAAGAATCGCCAAGACATTATGCTCCACCGAAAGCCGTCGAAAGACCGATGATTCCTGCGGCAGATACCCTATTCCCCTACGCGCTCGTTTATACATCGGTAGGTTGGTGACGGATTCCCCTTTGAAGGTGATTTCTCCTTCATCGGGTTGACATAACCCCACCATCATATCGAAGATGGTGGTCTTACCCGCCCCATTCGGACCAAGAAGCCCTACCACCTCACCAGCATAGACCTCGATGGCGACACCCTTGACGACTTTGCGGCCACGGAAACTTTTCATCAACCCTGCGGCTCGCAGACATTCCCCCGCTCGCGCAGAGGTAGAATCGACGAGCATGCCAGGTTCAGCGTGCACACTCTGAGTCATGGTTGGTTCGGACCCTCGCCTTCGATGCGGACATGAGAGCCTCCCTCTACCACACTCCGCTCCTCCGTCAAATAGATCGTGATCTGTCTGCCACTGACACGAGTTCCCTTTTCCCACACGACAGGGTCACCCGTCAGCACAATCCGCTCACCGTCAACAAAATACACGGCTTTCTGACAAGTGGCGTTGCCATTCTCATACTTGATGGTGACATGGCTGGCGGCGGCGGTCGCTTCGATCCGGCTCACGGAACGATTCGACACCGTGGATACGGCACTGCTTCCTTTTGACGAGGGGCCTTGAACAGATTCTCCCTGATCCGTTCCTCTACGAGGCGACTGCACGGCCTCACGATTTCGTGAATTGAACAGTACAACCATTTTATCTGAATGGACAACGAGTGGGCCGCGAGTCAGGACGACCATGCCTTCGAAAACTGCCTGGCTGTCTTGGTTTCGCACCGTCATTTTCTTGGAGGTAATAGTAGTCGGCACGTCGGATGCTTCCACACTCCTCTTCAGGTTCCCAGATTCCATTGAAGGAGCTGCCGAGGTGGATCCGACGAAGATGACATTAAGAAGAAGGCACCAGATCCACATGGACATCTTGTAGAACCTCGAATTCTTCAGTCTCCATTCGCCCAAGTAACCCTTGTCCCGTTACCACCAAACCATGACCCACGATCCGCACAGGATCTCCCGTCCGAATTTCTTTGGCCTCGTCCGTCCATTCCAAATGGTTGGTATAGATGGTGTACCCGCTCTTGGTTTCCACAACAATGGGCGCATCACGATTGGCCAACGCGAAATTCTTGGTAGTGGTATCGAGCGTCCCTTCATCGCCATGCACGGTCACTTCTTCACCTTCTCCACTGTAGAAGGTGAGGGCAACCTCCCGGAGCACCGCCCGCTTTTCTTGCTCAAACAGCCGAGCTTGCTTGGCCTGCACCTGCCATTGGACAGCCTCGCCCTTCGATTGCGTAAAGGTAAACTCCAAAAGTTTGGCATCCGCTTGTTCAATCGATCCGGAAGGTATCGACTGGCTCGTAGGCACTGAGTCAGCATTTCTGAAGAGAAGATAGCCGAGAAACGCGGCCAATAGCACGCTCAACGCGAGCAGCATTCGTCTCGCTACAAGTTCCCACATGCGTGAGGAATTCTCCCAGCATAGATCCACAGCGATAGCTGGCACGATCGTAGCATGCACGGCCGGTCAAGTAAACGTCCCCCAGAGAACTAGAAACGAAAAGACTCCCACGTGTTTGCACGTGGGAGTCTCTAGGTTCGAACTGAGCTCTCTGCTTGAAACTTACGCCGACGCGCCGGTTTCGCCTGACGGAGGCTGCGTAGTACGAGCCGCTGCCTTCTTCTTAGTCGATATTTCCGGACGGGAAACTAACTCAATCGCGACCATCTCAGCAGCATCTCCAATACGGCGACGAGTTTTCACAATTCTGGTGTATCCGCCGGCGCGATCCTTGAATCTTGCGGCAACGTCGCTGAACAGTTTGGACACGACAGCCTTGCTGCGAAGAAATCCCAACGCCCGCCGCCGAGCCGGAAGCGTCCCTTCCTTACCAAGCGTGATCATACGATCCGTAAATCCTCGTATTTCTTTGGCTTTAGCCCCTGTGGTCTCGATTCGCTCTTGGTCCAACAACGAGGTTACCAAGTTTCTGAACAACGCTCCTCGGTGCTTGGTCTGCCGCCCAAGTTGTCGTCCTTTTTTCCTATGTCGCACGGTATTCCCCTTGGCTAGAAGGCATTACTCAGATTTCGGACTTCCATTGTGTGGAGAAGACGCAGCCTCTATTTTAGTCCCCAACGAAAGACCCATCTCAGTAAGAATTTCCTTGATCTCATTGAGAGACTTCTTCCCGAAGTTCTTCGTCCGGAGCATCTCTCCTTCCGATTTTTGCACGAGATCGGCAATCGTCTTGATATTCGCGTTCTTCAGGCAATTGGCCGCACGAACGGACAATTCCAACTCATTCACGCTGCGGGAGAGATTCTTATTGACTTCGCGCTGAGACTCCTCATAACCCGCTTCGCTTTTTCCTTCGCTACGCTCCTCTGGATTGATAAAGATATCCAAATGTTCGCGCAAAATACCGGCCCCGGTAGAAAGCGCGTCCCGGGGACTGATGGTGCCGTCCGTCCAGATTTCCATCGTCAGCTTGTCATAGTCCGTCATGCGCCCGACACGCGCATTCTCCACATGGAAATTCACGCGCTTGATCGGAGAGAAGATGGAATCAATGGCAATCACCCCGATCGGCAATCCTTCTTCCTTGTTGCGCTCGGCCGGCACATACCCTCGCCCATGCTTGACGGTCATTTCGATATCAAGCGTCGCATCTTTATCGAGAGTCGCAATATGCAAATCAGGCGTGAGAATCGCCATGTCAGCGTCGTGAAGAATATCGGAACCTTTAGCCTCCCCAGGCCCCTTCTTTTTCAACCGAATGGTCTTCGGCTTTTCAGTGTGAAGCGCTAACCGCAAGCTCTTGATATTCAGAATGATTGCCGTGACATCTTCCGTCACACCCGAAATCGTCGAAAACTCGTGCACGACTCCTTCAATCTTCACGGTCGTAACCGCAGCCCCCGTAAGCGACGATAACAAAATGCGACGGAGGGCGTTACCGATCGTGGTGCCAAACCCCCGTTCAAACGCTTCCGTCGTGAACCGCCCAAATGTGGGGGAATGTGCATCCTTGTCGACTTCCACCCGCATTGGGATCTGAAAGTCTTTCATCGCTTTGATCATGACCCACCCTCCATACCATCGAGTGAGGAACACATTGACAGATGATACTGAACCAGTAAAACGAAATTCGGACCGGTAACCTATCGCGAGTACAATTCCACCACCATCTGTTCGTTGACCGGTAACGCGATTTGCTCCTTAACCGGGAGGGCACGCACAATTCCCTTGAACGCGCCTTTGTCCAGTTCAAGCCAATCGGGAATCCCCCGGCTATCGACGGATTCCAACGCAGCTTGGATGGCAGCCAAATCGCGACTCCGCTCACGAATCTCAATCACATCGCCCGGTTTCACCAAGGCCCCGGCCACCGTAATCTTTCTGCCATTCACTGTGAAATGGCCATGACTCACCATCTGACGAGCTTGCTTGCGAGAAGCCCCGAACCCCAATCGGTACGTGACATTGTCCAAGCGGCATTCAAGCAACCGCAATAAGGCATCGCCTGTGACCCCGGTCTGTCGTTCTGCGCGTTCAAACACACCGCGGAATTGACATTCTTGAAGTCCATAGATTCGACGCAGCTTCTGCTTCTCACGCAACTGCAGGCTATAGTCTGAGGTACGCTGACGCCCCTGCCCATGTTGCCCGGGAGGATAGCTCCGGCGCTCAATGGCACACTTTTCCGTCATACAGCGAGTCCCCTTGAGAAAGAGCTTCTCACCTTCTCGCCGACACAACCGACAGACTGGACCACGATACTTTGCCACTGCTGCCTCCTCGCCAAATAGCTTACTGATTGCTTGAAAAACCTGCCATCTGTGCCCTCTAAACCAACCGATTTGCCTTTCGTGGAGCTAGACCCGCCGCCGCTTGGGTGGCCGACACCCGTTATGCGGAATTGGGGTCACGTCACGAATCAGGTTGATCCGCAAGCCGGCACCTTGCAATGAGCGAATAGCCGATTCTCGGCCGGAACCTGGGCCATTGACATACACATCGACCTGTCGCATCCCACTTTCCATTGCTTTCCGTGCTGCCGCTTCCCCGGCTCGTTGCGCAGCAAACGGGGTGCTCTTTCGCGATCCCTTGAACCCTTGATTGCCCGCGCTTGCCCACACCACCGTATTGCCGCTCATGTCGGTGATTGTCACGATCGTATTGTTGAACGACGCTTGAACATGCGCCACTCCGCTCTGAACGATCCGACGTTCCTTCTTTTTGCCCTTTTTAACACTCATAACAACTCCTCCGGATATTTCAGCAGACTAGGCGCTTGGCGCCGCTTTTGTGACCGTCGGCCTTGGCTTACTACTCACGCCTGCACGCCGTCCCTTTCGTGTTCTGGCATTCGTTTTGGTCCGCTGGCCGCGGACAGGCAATCCTTTACGATGGCGCAGCCCTCGGTACGTTCCGGTGTCAATCAGCCGCTTGATATTGAGCGACACTTCTTTGCGAAGATCCCCTTCGACCCTGTAATCACGTTCGATAATTTCACGTAGCTTGACGATCTTATCTTCACTTAGATCCTTGACCCGAATCGCCCCATCGATACCGGCTTCGTCGAGAATGTGTTGGGCTGCGACCCGCCCGATCCCGTAGATGTAACTCAACCCGATATCCGTTCGCTTATTCCGTGGTAAATCGACACCAGCAATACGTGCCATTCTCCCTCCAAATATACGTACTCGGGGCACTAGCTAATACACTGCTTCCTCGTTCGTTGCGTCCATGATCCATACAGCTCAGGATTCAGCACCCACCGTTCGGGGCTTTCATTTATCCCTGTCGTTGCTTATGACGCGGATTGTTGCAGAGAATCCGAACGACGCCCCGACGGCGTACGACCTTGCATTTCGCGCAAATGGGTTTCACTGATGATTTGACCTTCATATGAATTCACTGCTCCCGTTACTTAAAGCGATAGGTAATACGGCCCCTGGTCAAATCGTACGGCGACATTTCCACGGTGACCTTATCGCCAGGAAGAATGCGGATGAAATGCATGCGCATTTTCCCCGAGATATGAGCCAATATGATATGGCCGTTTTCGAGCTTCACACGAAACATGGCGTTGGGAAGCGTCTCGGCGACCGAGCCCTGAACTTCAATAATGTCTTCTTTTGCCACGTCGTTCTATATTCTTCCCGAAAGCCTAGAGCTTCTCTACCCGAGTCAAGACCTGGGGAACTCCAGCCGGTTGTATAGCAATCGTATGCTCGAAGTGGGCAGACAGACTGCCATCTACCGTAACAGCCGTCCATCGATCCTCAAGGACACGAACAGCACTCCGGCCCATATTCACCATCGGCTCAATCGCCAAAACCATCCCCGGCTGCAATCGAGGCCCCTGCCCAGGCTTCCCATAGTTGGGAACCTGGGGTTCTTCATGTAACTGCCGACCGATCCCGTGCCCCACAAACTCAGTCACAACCGAGAATCCGGACGATTCAACATGTCGCTGCACTGCATGCGAGATGTCCGTCAAGCGATTGCCAACGACGGCCTGTTCGATCCCCAGATAGAGCGCCTCTCTAGTCACCCGAACTAATTTCTCCGTCGCCTCTGGAATCCGACCTACCGCTACCGTCACGGCAGAATCTCCATAGAATCCACCGACAATGGCGCCGAGATCCAGCCCGATAATATCTCCATCCTTAAGCTTTCGCTTTGAAGGAATACCGTGAACCACCTGTTCGTTCACAGAGGCACAGAGGGTCTTGGGATAATTCCGATAGCCTTTGAACGCTGGAATCGCCCCTCTTGCCCGTATTTCCTTTTCAGCAATCCAATCCAATTCTTCTGTACTGATACCGGGATGAACAGCGGTCCTTACGATTTCCAGCGCCTCAGCTACCACCCGTGACGCCGCCGCCATCACCTCAATCTCAGCGGGCGTTTTCAGAATGATCATGCCGCCTGGTATGCCGCCAGCGTCCGCACGAGATTCTGATAGACGGCTTCCACTGCCTCGGCGCCGTTGAGATGCGACAACAAGTGTTTCTGATCATAAAACGCGATCAATGGCGCTGTCTGCTCTTCATACACTCGGAGGCGCATCTCAATCGCCTCTCGCTGATCATCACTTCGCTGAACCAACATTTCTCCACATCGATCACATGAGTTTCCGCTCTTAGGCGGCGCAAAATCTATGTGATAGGTTGCCTGACACTTAGGACAACTCCGTCGTCCGCTCAGACGCTTGACGATTTCCTCTCGAGGGACCTGGAAATTAATCACTTGATCCAGTTGAATACCTCGTTCCTCGAGCACTTGTGCAAGCGCTTCCGCTTGAGGAACCGTCCGTGGAAACCCATCAAGCACAAAGCCCCTGGCGTTCGATAAGTCTGCGAGCTTCTCCCGTACCAACCCAATGACCACGGAATCAGGAACCAGCTTTCCCTGGTCCATATGCCCTTTAGCTTCCAGACCAAGTGGGGTCTTCCTGCGAACCGCCTCCCGGAGCAAATCGCCCGTTGAAATTTTAGAGAGGTGATACTGCGCGGAGACTTTCTCAGCCTGCGTCCCTTTTCCGACACCTGGGGCCCCGAGAAATACAAGCCGCATACCCTTATCCGCTTCTCCCACGCAATGGGGCCATCCCTTTCCCCAAAAATCCCTCGTAGTTACGCATCAACATATGGGATTCAATTTGCTGGGCCGTATCGAGTCCCACTCCAATCACGATTAACAGGGACGTGCCCCCAAAATAAAATGGGACATTGAGTTTATAAATCAGAAATTCTGGAATCACACAGACAATGGCCAAGTAGATGGCGCCGGCGAAGGTGATCTTCGTCAGCACATTATAGATATAGTCGGAGGTTCGTTGCCCAGGCCGGATTCCGGGAATAAAACCTCCGTATTTTTTCATGTTATCAGCCATATCCACAGGGTTCAGGACGACTGCCGTGTAAAAGAAACAGAAAAAGACGATCAATCCGACATACATCAACGTATAGAGCACCGATCCGGGCGCCAGCTGGGCTCCGATTGATTTCACCCATGGTGTCTCAAAGAACCCCGCAATGGTGGCAGGAAATGCGATGATCGACGAGGCAAATATGGGAGGGATGACGCCTGCCGTGTTAATCTTCAGCGGAATGTGCGTGCTCTGTCCCCCATAGACCCGACGTCCGATCACCCGCTTTGCATATTGCACCGGAATCTTTCGGCGGCCGCTTTCCAAAAATACGATTGCAGCGACCACACAGACCATCAAAAGAGCCAGGGCAATCAGCAAGAATGCGTTGAGCTGGCCGATCTCATACAAATTGTAGGTCTGGGCCACGGCGGCCGGCAACCGTGCGACGATCCCGGCAAAAATGATTAAGGAGATCCCGTTGCCGATCCCCCGTTCAGTGATCTGCTCACCAAGCCACATTAAGAACCCGGTGCCGGCTGTCAGCGTGATCACCGTCATAAGACGGAACCCCCAGCCGGCATTGAGGACAAACGCCCCCTGATTCATTTGCTCCAACCCAATTGCGATACCGAACCCTTGAATCAAGGCGATCCCGATCGTCCCAAACCGCGTGTACTGAATGATTTTCTTGCGGCCTCGTTCGCCCTCCTTGGCCAACTTGGTCAAATGCGGGATGACGACCGTCAACAATTGGAGAATAATCGATGCGCTGATATACGGCATGATGCCCAGCGCAAAGATCGTCAGACGGGATAATGATCCGCCCGAGAAAATATCGAGGAACCCCAGTAAGGACCCGCCCTGTTTCTGCAAAAACTCGGACAGTGCCTCACCATTGATGCCGGGAGTCGGAATGTGGGACCCAACCCGATACACGACCAACATTCCGAGCGTGAACAGCACACGAGTGCGCAACTCCGGAATCTTGAAGATATTCTGAAAACTGGTGAGAAGCCGCTCAAGCACCGCCGATGACCTCGACTCGCCCTCCGGCCGCTTGGATCTTCGCTTCAGCAGATTTACTGAACTTGTGCGCTTGCACCACGAGTGGCTTTTTCAGCTCACCGTTGCCAAGAACCTTGATGGGCAGCTTTTTTCGCTTCACTAATCCAGCATCAACCATCGCTTGCGGAGTGATCGTCTCGCTGCCACCCCATCCTTCGAAACTTTTGAGATTCACGATGGCATATTCGACTCGGGAGGGATTTGTAAAACCGTATTTCGGGAGGCGTCGGACCAACGGCATCTGCCCGCCTTCAAATCCCGGACGCTTACCTCCACCAGACCGAGCCAGTAATCCCTTATGCCCTTTGGTCGCGGTCTTTCCGTGGCCAGATCCAGGCCCACGCCCGATGCGTTTCCGTCGCTTCTTCGCCCCGCGCGCCGGAGTCAAATCATGAAGATTCATGGCCTTCCAACCTCAAGCAGGTAGCCGACTTTATGGATCATTCCTCGCACCTGAGGCGTATCAGGATGAACAACGGTCTGACGCAGACGTCGAAGGCCCAGGCCACGCAGGACAAGCCGATGACGCTCCGGCGTTCCTATGGGACTACGCCTCAAGGTCACCCGCACACTCTGAACCCCAGAATCTGGATTTCCCGATGACTTTGTCGCCCCCATCATCAAGCCGTAACCCTTTCCTGCCCTTCGGTGACCACTTGCCGACGGAAACGAAGAACATCATCCAAATTTCTTAATTGGGTGAGCCCGTCGAGTGTTGCGCGAACCGCATTAAAGGGGTTTCCTCGCCCAAGGGTTTTCGCAATAACATTGTGCGCGCCGACTAATTCCACAACAGCGCGAACCGCCCCTCCGGCAATAATGCCCGTCCCATCGACGGCGGGTTTTAGCAACACGTGCTCTCCCCCGAACAACCCATGCACTTCATGCGGAATGGTTCCGCCCTTCAGAGGGACATGAACCAGGTGCTTCTTGGCCTGTTCGACAGCCTTAGAAATGGCAACTGGAACTTCAGCAGCCTTTCCCTTACCAATCCCAACCCACCCGTGACCGTCACCGACAACAACGAGCGCGCAAAAGTTGAATCGCTTTCCACCCTTGACAACTTTTGCGACCCGGTTAATAAATACCACCTTGTCTTTGAGGCTTAACTCATCGGGATTGACTCGCACGCTCGTACCCCTCAGTCCTAAATTCGGTTACAGTTCGGGAGAAGGGTCAACCACTACACCCTGCCCGCCTCTCACCTTCTCAACCTAAAATTGCAGACCTTCTTCGCGCGATGCATCTGCAAGCGCCTTGATTCGGCCGTGATACATCCGACCACCTCGATCGAAAACGACAACCGTGACGTTCGCGGCTTTGGCGCGGTCGGCGATCAATTTCCCCACTGCCTTGGCTGCCTCAATTCCACCGGTCGACTTGAGCGTTTTACGAAGCGATTTATCGAGCGAGGACGCGGCGGCGAGGGTCGCACCTCGAGTATCATCGATAATCTGAGCATAGATATGAACCGCGCTCCTGAATACATTCAAGCGAGGCCGTTCAGCCGTTCCTAGAATGACTCGCCGCACTCGCCGGCGCCGGCGCTCAAGCTGTCGAACTTTATCTGCAGCATTCATCATCGATTCCTACTTCCCCGTCTTGCCCTCTTTTTTGCGCAAGACCTCACCAGCGTAACGAACACCTTTTTGTTTATAGACATCCGGCGGCTTAATGGCTCGCAGATCAGCTGCCACCTGGCCGACCAATCGCTTATCGACTCCCTTAATATTGATGAGCGTCTGCTTGTCCACTTTCACATCGATACCCGTCGGGACCTGATAGATCACCGGATTGATATAACCGACATTGAAGCTTAACGTTCGACCCTGGATTTGGGTCTTGTAACCCACGCCCGTAATTTCGAGCGAGCGCTCGTACCCCTTGGTCACACCGTGGATCATATTGCTCAATTCTGCACGGGTTAGTCCGTGTAACGCCCTTAACTTGCGATCGTCGTTCGAACGTCCGACAATGACCTGGCCGTTATTGATGGCAACGTCTACTCCGTGCACGAGCGACCAATCCAACTTCCCGAGCGGACCCTTAACCGACACTGTTGATCCGGCGACTTTGACTTCCACTCCACCAGGAATGGCAATCGGTTTTTTCCCAATACGCGACATCTGTTGTATCCTTCAGTCGAGGTCTCGATAACTTATCGGCTTACCATACGGAGCAAAGGACCTCGCCTCCGAGGCGACCCTTACGGGACTCCTGGTCCGTCATGATTCCTTTTGAGGTTGAAAGGATGGACAGGCCGATCCCATTACGGACCTTTTTGATATCCTGACTGCCGACATAGACTCGTCGTCCCGGCTTACTAATACGCTCAAGCCCCGTAATCATCGGCTGTCCCTCACCGATATATCGAAGACGCACGGTAAGAACGGGATGGCCACCCTGCACTCCATCCTCAATTGCGTCAACGTAGCCTTCCCTCTTCAAAATCTCCAAAATTGCGCGCTTCAGCTTTGAGGTAGGAACCGTAACCGTCTCAAAACGACGTTGCGCACCATTCTTTAAACGAACAAGAAGATCGCCGATTGGATCGGTAACCATGCTATATCCTTCTATCCTCCGTTTACAGTCACAGGCGTGAGACCACCGCCTACCAACTCGATTTCCGGACTCCAGGGATCTCGCCGCGTAACGTCATTACCCGAAAGCAGATGCGACACATCCGAAACCGGCGTAGATATCCACGCACTCGACCACAGACACCGCACCGATGATATTCGCGGGTGGAAAATTTCTGTTTCGTTGCCGCCTTATTTCTTAGCGCTAATCGTGACACACTCACTCCTTCCGTCCGATCGACACCACCGACTTATGCCATGCTCACACGCGGAACGGCATACCGAGGTGCTTTAACAGAGCTTTCCCTTCGTCGTTCGTCTTGGCCGTGGTAACCACCGTAATGTCCATACCGTGAATGGATGCCACTTCGTCATACTTAATTTCAGGAAAAATAAGCTGCTCCTTCAAACCAAGCGTATAATTACCACGACCATCGAACGCCTTTGGAGAGACGCCACGGAAGTCGCGGATACGCGGAAGCGCTAAGGTGACCAGCCGATCGAAGAACTCATACATCCGCCGGCTGCGGAGCGTCACTTTGGCACCGATGGGAAGCCCCTGCCTGAGCTTGAATCCTGCGATCGCCTTTTTGGCCTTGGTGACAACCGGCTTTTGCCCCGTGATCATCCCCAATTCGGTCACCGCGCTTTCCAAGAGCTTCACATTCTGAATCGCCTCACCCATGCCAACATTCAACACCACGCGTTCGAGCTTGGGCACCTGCATCACATTCTTATAGCCAAACTCCTTCATGAGCACCGGTACCACCTGCTGCTCATACCGGTCACGAAGCCTCGGCCGGAACTTGGACTCGTCACTTCCTTGGTCCAATTGCTGCGCCGGACTCTCCTTCTTCGAGGATTTTCGTTCAGACGGTTTGCTGGGTCGGTTCTTCGATTCCTTGGCCATTCCCTAACCTATTCCACGATCTCGTTTGATTTTTTGCTGACGCGCACGCGCCGCCCGTCCTCCAGAGTGCGAATCCCTATCCGTGTGGGCTTTTGCGTGACCGGGCAAAGAAACATGACATTGGAAATTTGAAGCGGTGCTTCCCGTTCCAGTATGCCTCCCTGCTTGGCCTTCTGATTGGGCTTTGTATGTCGTTTAATAATATTCAGTTTTTCGACGACCACCTTGCCGGCACGGCGATCCACTGACAACACTTTCCCGCTCTTGCCACGTTCACGGCCTGAAACCACGACAACTGTATCCCCTTTTCTGATTCTGCTCTTTCGGAGTACTTCCACGACGCCCCTCGTTCGTTCTGCCCTACAAAACTTCAGGTGCCAAAGAGATGATTTTCATGAATTTCTTCCAGCGGAGTTCGCGGGCAACGGGACCAAAAATACGCGTACCGATCGGCTCTCCCTCTTTATTGATCAAGACGCACGCGTTTCGATCAAACTTGATATAGGACCCATCTTCGCGTCGAACTTCTTTCGTCGTTCGGACGATGACGGCTCGGCTCACATCCCCCTTCTTGACACTCGCTTGAGGAATAGCCTCCTTGACAGCCACCACCACGACATCGCCCAACGATGCGTAACGCCGCCTCGTTCCCCCAAAGACATGAAAACACATGGCCTGCTTCGCCCCAGAGTTATCGGCCACATCCATATACGTATAGTTCTGAATCATCGATATGTTCCTACAAGCATCGAAAGCTAAAGAGCTGGAGAATAACCTCTGTTATTTTTCAGGTTGCCCTTTTTCCATGACCTGGACGACGCGCCAATTCTTTTCTTTACTCAGAGGTCTGGTTTGAACGAGCTTGACCCGATCTCCCACTTTACACATCCCACTCTCATCATGCGCCTTTAATCTCGTCACCCGCCTAAGAACCTTTTTGTAGACCGGATGAACGACTGATCGTGAAACCACGACGACGACAGTCTTTTGCATTTTGTTACTGACGACATCGCCATACCAATGACGGCGTTTTGCCACCTCAGACATAATGTCCTTTACCTTTTAGGTCCCTTTGTTCGACCCTTCGCCTGCTGGAGAACGGTCTTCACCCGCGCAATATCCCGCTTGGTTTTCCGAATCTGCATAGGATTTTCGAGACGCCCGGTGCCGAACTGGAAGCGCAGATTGAACAGCTCTTGCACAAGCTGCTTTTCTTTTTCCGCAAGTTCATCCACCGCCATACCAGTCAATTCTTTGACGTCCAGCGCCATATGCCCACTCCTCTTTCCACCGGCAAGAACTTATCCAAACTCACCGCGAATGACCAGTTTCGTCGCAATGGGCAATTTGTGAGAAGCAAGCCGAAACGCCTCTCGAGCAGTCTCCGGTGTCACTCCGTCCATCTCATAGAGAATCCTGCCCGGCTTTACGACGGCAACCCAGTATTCAGGGTTCCCCTTTCCTTTGCCCATTCGAGTCTCGGCCGGCTTTTTCGTAATCGGCTTATCCGGGAAAATACGCGTCCATACCTGGCCACCCCGCTTCACATACCGAGTAATCGCAATACGCGCAGCCTCAATCTGTCGGCTGGTTACCCATCCCGGCTCCAACGCTTTGAGGCCGAACTCTCCCAAGGTAATCTGGCCTCCACGATAGGCCTTCCCCCTCATCCGGCCTTTCTGCATTTTTCTGAATTTGACTTTCTTAGGCGCTAACACAGTTCCATCTCCTCACGCAAACCGTCGATCTAAGGACTCTGCCTTCATAGGCTGAACCGGAAGAAGCTCTCCTTTGTAAATCCAGGTCTTCACTCCGATCTGCCCCATGGTCGTGTGCGCTTCAGCAAAACCATAATCTATCTCTGCACGGAGCGTATGCAATGGCACACGCCCTTCTCGATACCACTCCGTCCGCGCGATCTCCGCACCACCCAATCGACCCGCCACCATGATCTTAATACCCTGAGCGCCAAGTCGCAGAGCAGACTGGACACTGCGCTTCATAGCCCGACGAAATGCAACCCGCTTCTCAAGTTGGGTTGCGACATTTTCACTGACAAGCTGGGCATCGAGTTCGGGCTTTTTGATTTCTTTGACTGTAATGTAAACCTGCCCTCCGTACTGCTTTTCCAGATCGGCCTTCAACTTATCAACTTCGGCTCCCTTACGCCCAATGATGATCCCCGGCCGAGCTGTATGGATGATCACTCGGGTCTGATCTCCAGACCGCTCAATCTCGACCTTCGCCACACCGGCATGATACAGCCGGGCCTTGACCATTTTTCGAATCTTGACGTCCTGATGGAGCAGCTTGGCGTAATCTTTACCTGCGTACCAACGAGAGCTCCACGTATAGTTGTAGCCCAGCCGATAACCGATTGGATGTGTTTTCTGACCCATGCGTTATATGCCTCAATAAAGGAGGATCGACCTACTTCTTGCTTCCTCGAGTTTCCGGCGCCGTCACCACGACGGTAATATGACTGGTACGCTTCTGAATCGCATTGGCCCGTCCCATCGACCGGGCACGCACACGCTTGTACGTTGGGCCGCAATCAACAAAGGCCCTGGAGATCACCATGGATTCACTATCGCCCATTTCCTTCAGTTCGGCATTCGCCACAGCAGAGCGGACGATTTTTTCTACGACTCGCGCGGCATGTCGGGGGGTGTGCTTTAGGATAGCCAATGCCATCGGCACTTGCCGCCCCCGAATCATATCAATCACCGGCTTGGCTTTGCGCGGTGCGACACGAACAAACCTAAGAACTGCATGTGCTTCAGTCATCTTCAAAACCCTATTATCGGCCAACTCTCCGTAATCAATGGACTACGCTTGCCAAAAATTTGACGACGAACTATTCCCGCCGGCCTTCACTTGAGGGCGACAGCTTTTTCGCTCCTTGCTTGTCCATGCCCCTTGAAAAACCGAGTCGGAGCGAACTCGCCAAGCTTATGACCAACCATGTTCTCGGTCACGAACACAGGAATGAATTTCTTCCCGTTATGAACTGCAAAGGTATGGCCGATCATGTCGGGAACAACGGTCGATCGCCGAGACCAAGTCTTGATCAACTTACGATCCTTTGTCTGATTCATCTGCTCAACTTTCTTGAGAAGATGGCTGTCGACAAAAGCCCCCTTGCTTACCGATCTAGGCATTGCGCACCCCTGACTTACGTCGAGCAATAATGAACTTGTCTGTCTTCTTATTCTGTCTGGTCTTATAGCCCTTTGTCGGAAGGCCCCATGGAGAGACGGGGTGTGGATTTCCTTGCCCCGACTTTCCTTCACCACCTCCGTGAGGATGGTCGACAGGATTCATCACCACGCCTCGCACGTGCGGCCGCTTCCCCTTCCACCGACTCCGCCCCGCTTTCCCAACGCTGACGTTCTCATGATCGACGTTTCCAACTTGCCCCACCGTCGCCATACAGACACCCAAGATTCGCCGCATCTCTCCGGACTTCAATCGTACCTGCACATAGTCGCCATCACGTCCCATGACTTGCGCAAACCCACCTGCACTGCGGATCAGCTGCCCTCCTTTGCCGACTTTTAACTCGAGATTATGAATCGTCGTGCCGAGCGGCATGTTGACCAACGGAAGCGCATTGCCCGGTCGAATCTCTGCCTGAGGTCCTGATTGGACTTCGTCATTCACGCTCAGTCCGACCGGTGCCAAAATATACCGCCTCTCCCCATCACGATACTTCAAAAGGGCGATCCTTGCAGATCGATTCGGATCGTATTCAACGGCTTCAACCCTTGCCGGAATCCCAACTTTATCCCGATGAAAATCAATCGTCCGATACAGACGCTTATGTCCACCACCACGAAAACGGATGGTCATCCGACCATCGTTGTTGCGCCCTCCACTCCGTAGATGAAAAGAAGTTAACGACTTCTCAGGCTTCTTGTCGGTCAGTTCCTCGGTCACCACAGCCGTCATGCCCCGACGGCCTGGAGACGTTGGACGATATACTTTCAACCCCATGTCCTGTTCCTACCTTCCCAACCTCAACAAATAGAGACGATGCCCTGGCCCACTTAGGCGCTTTCGTACATCTCCAGCTTCTCGCCTTCTTTGAGCGTGACAAACGCCTTCTTCCAGTCAGAACGTCTGCCCGAAAACCGACCGAGGCGCTTGACCTTCCCACGGACGTTCATGAGGTTAACCTTGTCAACCTTAACCTTGAGAAGCACCTCCACCGCTTGCTTGATCTGAACGCGATTCGCATCGGGATGAACCACGAAGCCCACCGTATTGGACTTTTCGCGAAGCCTCGTAATTTTCTCCGTCAGTAGCGGCTGAATCAAGATTCTGTGCATGTCCATCTTCATGACCAGACCTCGCTCACGGGACCAAGCTCCTGCTCGGAGATCAAAACCACTCGAGCACGAACAACGTCGTACACATTCAACTCATCGGCGCTGAGTACTTTGACAGCGGTTAAATTCCCGGCTGCCTGCAAGATTTCTGGGTGTCCCTTGCCAACAATGACCAGCGTGTGATCGTCCCCACTAAATTGCTTCAACGCTTGAGCCAACAATTTCGTTCTGGGTTGCTGCAGAGAAAGATCAGACACCACAAACAACTTGTTCTCCGCCACCTTGGCAGACAATGCGCTCTGAAGTGCCGCGCGGTACTTTTTCTTCGGCATCGAATAGGCGTAACTTCTCGGCTTCGGCCCAAACACACTTCCCCCATGACGCCATACCGGAGAACGAAGCGACCCAGCCCTGGCGCGTCCGGTATGCTTTTGCTTCCACGGTTTTTTCCCAGAGCCACTGACCTCGCCTCGGCGCAAAGTGGACGCCGTGCCCCGGCGCTCACAGGCACGCTGCATGACGACTGCCTCATGCACCAGCGCCACACGCGGTTCACAACCGAATACTTGCGGAGACAGCTCGACTGTTCCCACCTTTTTTCTTTGCAGATCGACCAAATCGATAGTAGGCATGCTAGCTCTTCTTCGACCTCCTCACGACAACGATCCCATTGGTGGCACCAGGAACCGCGCCGCGGACAAATAGGAGATTTTCATTAACTCGCGACTCGATGACTTTCAATCGATGAACCGTGACTCGCTCTGATCCCATATGACCCGGTAGCGTTTTCCCTTTCCACACGCGAGAAGGGAATGAACTGGCGCCGATAGAGCCAGGAGCCCGATGGAACATGGATCCGTGCGACTCAGGACCACCCGCATAGTGATGTCGCTTGACGACACCTTGAAACCCCTTCCCTTTCGATACGCCGATCACATCGACCCAATCGCCCTTCTTAAACATCTCGACCGTGACCAATTGACCGATCGCCGGGTCGCCGTCCTTTTTAAACTCGCGCAAGATACGGCTGGGCGGGGCCTGATTCTTTTTCAGATGGCCCATCTCAGGTTTCGAAAGCTTGCGTTCCTTGACCTCACCGAAAGAAAGCTGAACCGCTTCATACCAATCCCGCTCCTTCGTCCTCACTGTCACTACTCGACATGGACCCGCCTCGATCACCGTCACTGGCGTCAAACGAGTCTCGTCAAAAACCTGAGTCATCCCTAGCTTCTTCCCGATCAGTCCGTTCGTCATATCCATCCAATACTGAGCATGATGTCCTGAGTACAGAGCCCCGACCACTCAGGGCTTAGCACTCGAGGCTCATAACTTGATCTCTACATCCACCCCCGCTGCCAAATTGAGCTTCATCAGCGAATCCATGGTCTCAGGCGTGGGTTCCATGATATCGAGCAATCGCTTGTGCGTGCGCATTTCAAACTGCTCACGAGATTTCTTATCGGCATGCGTCGACCGCTGAACCGTAATCTTCTCAATTCGAGTAGGAAGCGGGATCGGACCGACCACTTTGGCTCCACTGCGTCGAACAGTTTCGACAATTTCACTGACTGACTGATCCAGCACGCGGTAGTCAAAGCCCCGCAATCTGATTCTGATCCGCTGATCGACTTTCACGTCATTACTCCTAAGCTATCAACCTACAGCTGCCGTCTTACGCCAGAATTTCCGTCACGACCCCGGAGCCGACGGTCTTGCCTCCCTCCCGCACGGCAAACCGTAACCCCTGATCCATCGCGATCGGGCTGATCAACTCCGCCGTCACACT
>JACXTT010000089.1_pt1 | contig 132196 bp, 138 predicted proteins | sample 9270951 | NCBI WGS metagenome assembly JACXTT01 (sample SAMN15532306, study PRJNA645909) | rock metagenome | isolation source: weathered quartz diorite | place: Puerto Rico | collected 2017-06-21 | reverse complement strand
GATGATACAGCTTTTCGGGATGAAGGATGATGGTTTTATCTGCATTTTTTAAAAGATCAGGCAATACCGTACCCAAAACAAGGTAGCAGTTATCCGTATCCCGGTCGAAATAAAAATGCGATAGAAAATTCATGACCTCTTTATACAAATGCCGTTTAGCCCAATATCGGAAAAATTTTTGATTTCGCCGATGATGCAGTTGATTGCACCGATCAGATCATTATCTATCCCGGCACTCGTGCCCGCACACAATTATTCTTTTATATTTGCCATCCCGATAGCTATCGGGATTTGAAACTGAACTATAATGAATTTTGTTGAAGAACTACGCTGGAGAGGAATGCTCCATGATATAATGCCCGGTACCGAGGATTTACTGAATAAAGGTATGGTTTCGGGGTACATCGGTTTCGACCCAACCGCCGACTCGTTGCATGTGGGCAGCCTGGCCCAGATTATGACCATGATCCACTTTCAACGCGCTGGCCACAAGCCATTTGCACTGGTAGGCGGTGCAACCGGGATGGTAGGCGACCCATCCGGCAAATCGCAGGAGCGTAATTTACTATCCGAAGACGCATTGCAGCATAACCTGCGGGGCATAAAAGGCCAGCTCGAAAAATTTTTAAATTTTGACTGTGGCGCTAACAGCGCCGAGATGGTAAACAACTACGACTGGTTTAAGGAATTTACTTTCCTGAATTTTATCCGCGATGTGGGCAAGCATATTACGGTTAATTATATGATGGCAAAGGATTCGGTTAAAAACCGGCTCAGCGGCGAAACCGGGATGTCGTTTACCGAATTTACTTACCAGTTGGTGCAGGGGTATGATTTTTACTACTTATGGAAAAACCATAACTGCAAGTTGCAAATGGGCGGATCCGACCAATGGGGGAATATTGTAACCGGTACTGAACTGATACGCCGTAAAGACGGTGGCGAAGCGTTTTCCATAACCACACAACTCATAAAAAAATCAGACGGCACCAAGTTCGGCAAAACCGAAGGCGGCAATATCTGGCTCGACCCGGAAAAAACTTCGCCATATAAATTCTACCAGTTTTGGTTAAACACAAGTGACGAGGATGCCAAAACTTATATCCGCATTTTTACCCTTTTTGAAAAGGAAACGATAGAAGGGCTGGAGGCTGAGCAAGATGCAGCCCCTCACTTGCGCGTGCTGCAAAAGGCACTGGCGAAGGATATCACCATCCGCGTACACGGCGAGGCTGAATTTGAAAAAGCGATAAAATCTTCGGAGTTTTTGTTTGGCAATATTGGCATCGAATTTTTAAATGAACTGAACGATGCCGAGGTGCTGGCGTTATTTGAAGGTGTACCGAATTTCAATATCAGTAAAAGCGACCTGCAGCAGGGGGTAAATGTTGTGGAACTGCTTGCCGCCCATACCTCGGTTTTTCCATCAAAAGGAGAGGCGAAGAAAATGATACAGGGCGGGGGAGTTGCTATCAATAAAACAAAAATAGCCTCATCAGATGATATTTATAAGCAAGATGCATTAATAAACGGAAAATACCTTGTGCCACAAAAGGGCAAGAAGAATTACTATTTAATTATTGCTGAATAATTTGCAAATACGACAAATGGTAACTATATTTGTACTTATGTCGTATAAGCAAAAACAAAATGAACCTTTGCAGGTTAATGAACCTATGATGGCATACGGTGCAGCAAATTCATTTAACCCGTTTTATCAGTTGTTTGAAGGCATTAAATCGTTAAAGCTTTCAAATGATTTTGATATCATCAAGCTCGCCCGCGAGGGTTTCCCCAAAAAAGTTTTACTCGCCCTGTCAAAAAAAATATCATTAAATATCCAGGAATTAGCCACCATACTACATATTTCCGAGCGTACGCTGCAACGTTACGATGATAACGACATCATAAAAACTGAATACGCCGAAAAGGCCGTTGAGCTTGCCCGATTGTATACCCGCGGCGAAGATGTATTCGGTTCTATGGATAAATTCAAATTATGGATGAAAGCGCCGGGCGTTGTTTTTAATGGCGAGGCTCCCGTTTCGATGCTTGACACGTCAGCAGGCTTTGCCATGGTTTTTAAAGAGCTCGGCCGTATTGAACACGGGATATTTGCCTGATGATACTTTACCGTATTGTAAAATGTATTTATGCCGACGATCTGAGTGGTACGGGCGCCCGTTTGTACGGCGGCCGCTGGAACAGCGAGGGTAAGCCGGCTGTTTATCTAGCCTCGTCCCGTTCGCTTGCCGTGCTGGAAGTGCTGGTTCATTTGCCACCACTAATGATCCCGAATGATTTTTGCCTGGTTGAAATAGATGTGCCTGAAAATAGCATCATTCAAATTTCGCCTGATAAATTCCCTGAAAACTGGAAAGATATATCACCACCTACTGCCCTTAAACAATTTGGTGATCGTTTTTTAAACAAAAACGAGTGCCTGTTAATGAAAGTGCCGTCAGCCGTAGTGCCTGCCGAGTTTAATTATTTGCTCAACACCCGGCACCCGGATATGAAAAAGGTGAAAGTATTAAAGAAACAGCGGTTTGATTTTGATGAAAGGCTGGTAGCCTCAACCAACCCTCCCCAAAGGAGAGAGCTTTGATCACGATTTTTTAAATTTTTTCAAGTCTCTCCTTTGGAGAGGATTTAGGTGAGGCCTATAAGTCGCTCAATAGATCCAGCTTTTTATGGTTATATTCTTCCTGCGATATCAGGCCATTATCAAACAGCATTCTTAATTTTTTCAGTTTCTCGGTAAGCTCATCCGGTTTTGGCGCCTCGGGTGCGGTTGGTTGAGGCGTAGGGGCTATATGTATTTGCTCTGGTTCTGGTTCAACGGCAGCGGCCTGTTGTGCGGCTAAACGGCCCGCGTTCTCAAATTGAATCGAACCCGACTCTGCCCGTTTTTCCTCTAAATCGCGTAAGCGGCGCGCTTCACGTTCGGCTTCTTTGCGTTCCTGGGCATATTGATACAGCTTGCGGGCCTGTATTTTTGGCAAATAGTCTACACCCATCTCAGCGCCATTGGTAGTTTTTACACTGAATATAGCGCCTATAATTTCTTCCTTCGTGTAAACATCTATAATATCCTTCCACACAAAATCGACAAACTTAATGGTAAGGCCCAAATTAGCCGGGGTAAAAAACAAGATGCGTTTATTGGTAAGCGCCACGCAATCGGGGAAAAGATTTACAATAGGTTTCTTTTGAACAGCAATGTAAAGAATTTCTTCACCGGTGGTCAGCAAATCGGCCAGGCGCAGGTATATCTTTTCAACCGCTTTAGGGTCTTGGTCTTCGTTCAAAAATTTCTCGATCATCGGATTACTTTTATAATTACGGCAAAAATAACAATTAAGAGTTAAGAGCCAATGTTTTAGAGCCAAGATTTTCCTGTTCCTGGTTCCTGGCACTTAATATCTTGACTCGAATATCTATCCCACCAGCAGGTTACAGCCCCTGATGTCGGAATTATCAAAACGGCCGAGCACCTCGAAGGAAGTATCTGCAAAAACCTTCCCGAGGTCTTGGGTAGCTATAAATGAACAGGAATTAAAATTTGCCAGGTCGATAACATTTATGCCACCTGCTTTCGCGCCGGTGACCAGGCTCATCGGGTCGTTTGTGTCCCGTGTTATAACCTTCATCCATGGCGGGCAATGAAAAACTCCGTTCCCTTTTGAGTAAGCTTGCGATAATAGTTCAGTCATCCCGTATTCGGAATGTATGGCATCAACACCGAAACCTTTATACAATTGTGTGTGCAGTTCCTCTCGTATCATTTCCTTGCGCCTGCCCTTCATGCCACCGGTTTCCATCACGATAAGGTCAGGGAAATTTATGGTGTACTTCTCAATAAAATCAAGCAGCGCAAAGGTTACCCCGATTAGCAGCGTGGGTTTTTTGCCGTTCTGCTGCTTTTGGAGTTGCGCATACAACTCTTCATGATTATATAAAAAGAAACCGCTATCCGGGTTGCCCGATTGTTTGATCAGGTCGCCGGCCATGTATATTAACGACGAACCTTCCCGCTCGAGATAGGATGGCAGCAATGCTAAAATGGTATAACGTGTAATGTCGCCATAAAACAATTCAAAGGCCCTCCTGAAACTTTCGGTATACCAGCTTACATCTGTGATATAATGGCTGCTGGTTGTAATGCCGGTTGTGCCCGAACTGGTGAAAGTGATCTCGGGACGTTGGTTTGAACTCAGCACGAGATGTGACTTAAAAAACTCGATGGGCAAAAAAGGTATTTGATCGATTGACTTTACATAAGCCGTGTCAATTTTCAGCGCAGCAATAAAGTCGCGGTAAACGGCGCAGTTTTGCGCCTGGTGGCGGAAAACTTGTAGCGTGGTTTCCTGAAATTGCTGTGGCGTTTTTATCGAAAATACCTGCGCTTTATTCATTCGGGCAAATATATAGAGGTTAGTTTGAAAATTCGGGTGAAGGGATTTGAATATTGCGATTAACAGCAAGTTTCGGGTTTGGCCCAATAGGAAATAGCCTGAGCTTTGACGGATCAAATTTTAAAATTATGAATCAATTTAAAATTGTACCGCTTTCAAAATCGTACGCGCAAAAGATCAGGACAGCGATGAAAGATGATTTTGGCCACGAGGTGACCGAAAAAATTGCCACAGGGGGCGGCCCATGCCGGGTTTCGTTAAAACCTTTTAAAAAAGGGGTTGATAAACGCTTGTTATTTACCCATAGCCCGTTTGAGGCTGATAATGCGTATAATCAGCCCGGCCCGGTTTTTATCAATAGCGACGATGTTGAAGAATATAATGACATCCACCAGTTTCCCCCTGAATTAAAGGCTGATAAAATTAGTTTTCCGTTGACGCTTATCGGTTATAATAACGAGCAGCAAATGGTTTTGACAAAGCTGGTTGGTGATGCCGATGTGGACGAATTGATCACTCAAATTTTTGAAACCCGGCCTGATGTACATTACCTGCATGCCCGTAATGCACAAGCCTGTTGTTTTATATGCAAAATTGAGCGGCTGGAATAGTGGCGGGCCAAATAAAGTAAACATCCCTGCATTTTAGGAGTTGTTAAGCATATAGCCTAATTTTGTCACACTAATAAACCAATCTTATGAAAACACTAAAATCTATAATGCTTCCGATTTTGCTAACAGCTGTTGTTGTTTTTGCATCTGCAACTGTTGAAGGAAGCAAAGAAACCGAGCGTATACATAGCGCGGCCAATGTATTGAAGGAATTTGGGAAGATGAAGGAAACTATTCCGCACGAATTGATCTCGGATTGCCAGGGGATTGTTATTGTGCCTAGCCTGATAAATGCCGGTTTTGTTGTGGGCGGTAAACGCGGGAGGGGCGTGGCTATGGTAAAACTTGATGATGGAAAATGGAGCGACCCTGTCTTTATTACTTTTACAGGAGGCAGTGTAGGTTTGCAAATTGGCGTTCAATCGGTCGACCTGATGCTGGTATTTCGTCATAAAGGCGTGCTTACAAAGGTAAAGAACGGCGACTTTACGATCGGCGGCGATGTTTCGGCGGCGGCGGGCCCGGTTGGAAGAAGCACGTCAGCGAACACTGATTATAAGCTGCAGGCCGAAGTATATTCTTATTCGAGGAGCCGAGGCTTGTTTGCAGGCATCAGCATAAACGGCTCGAATTTAGGTATCGATAAAAAATCAAATGCGGCATATTATGGGGGAGACGTGAGCTCAGAGGAAATATTTGAAAAGGCGAAAAGTAACACAGCGGCCGTTAAATTATTGAAGGAAAGTTTAGAAGCGTTAAAATAATAGCCGGCATGAATGATAAAAGTGCCTCATCGAATCCGATGGGCACTTTTGTTTATAAGATCATTTGCTAAACGCTTTTTTTAGCAGCACGCCCGAAAGCGCCGCCATACCGCCAACCAATCCGCCAACAAGAGCAGTTATCAGTACTACCCATACCCAGTTGTGTGGCAATGGAAATAGCTGAACGACACGATTGGCAAGGATGTTATCATTAGGGAGGCTTTTAAGCAGGGCCAATATCGTCCACACTACAAAAATCGCCGAGAAGCCTGCTAAAAAGGAGCGCGAGGACGTTTTTCCTACAAAAAATGCCGCTAAAAATGCGACAATAGCCGCAACCCACCATGGCAGGAAGAAACTGCCGGCAAATGATAAAATGAGTATAATTAAAAATAGCATGTTAGGTGTTCAAATTGTTCATTAAAAAAATGAACCTATCAATTTAATGTTAAGGTCGATTTGATCCTTTTCGAATTTTCGGCTGCTGAATTTAAAAATAATAACTCGTTCAGTTTGCCGTCCTTCCAGGTTTCAAACATATCGCTATAATAGAAACTACCCGGGTTGCCGGATTCCCCGCCGGGGAAAACGCCATAGCCCTTTACAACCGGGCCCATTTGCACTACCATTCGCCACGACGGCCCATTATTGTTTTTCAGCGCGTTTATAACACCACCTGTTCCGCCGGTAAAAAATTCACCCGACCCAAAGCCAGGTAAACTGGCCAGATGATTAATATAAGTTTTCTTGATAAGGCCCCACTGCCAATTTTTGCCAGGTTTGCCGTATTTTTTGATCATTTCATTGATCGTTGCATTAAATGCGGTATTGATCACGTCGGCGCAGGTTTCCATCTTTGCAGTATGTATATTGTCGAACCATTTTGAATTCGGCTCAGTTAATATTAATTTTTCAGTACGATCATATGAAGGCGCTTTCAAAAAAACACCCTTTACTGTAAAATGTCCGCGCCAGATGGTATCATACAGCTTCGTCCACCATTTGTTAAAAATACTTGCACCGATAGCATTGGCATCGTAGTGTTTATCCCATTTTTTAACGGCGTCCAATGCCGCTAAATGGTCGCTGTTCATTTTAGATGGGTCGAGATATTTTAACATGGTTGGTAAAACGTCCTGGGCAAGGATGCTGTAATTGTCGGTTTGCATCAGCCGGATGCTGTCAACAGTAGCGTTTGTCATCGCGCCAAGCTTATCGTTAATACGTTTGCCGCGATAGTATTGTTCAAATTTCCAATTGATATAATAAGGATAAGTCTGGTCGGTTGAGGATTGGTTAGCCGAACTTACAAAACCGCGCGGCGGATTTTTAACGGTAGGGTTTTGCTCGGGAGGTATCCAACCCTGCCAGCCATTTGCCGGGTCGCTGCCGTCGAGTATAAACTTACCCTGGTCTTTAAATTTCAATGGATATTTACCATTTGGGGTAATGGCTATGTCTTTATCGGAGCTTGCGAAAATAAAATTTTGAGCAGGGCAGCTATAATATTTAAGAGCTTCGCGGTAATCATCATAGTTTTTGCCGCGGTTAAGGAGATAAAATGCCTTGAATTCATTTGACTCATCGTGCGCTATCCACCGCATAGCGTTGCCGACAGGGACGTCCCTGTGACGATCGACAGGTTTTTTCGAAGCGGTTTCATATACAACAGGGCCATGGTGCGTGTAAAAAACAGTGTCGGTAAGCGGGTGTTCGCCCCGTATCTTAATAATTTCAATGCGCCTGGTTGTTTTGTTCCAACGGTTATTGTACCAATATTCGGATTTCGTGTTGTCTTTGAATTTAATTTGGTACCAGTCGAGCACGTCGGCGTCAACATTGGTTACTCCCCAGCTTATTTTTTGGTTGTAACCGATAATAATACAAGGCGCTCCCGGCAACGACGCGCCATAAACGTTTACTGTTGGTGATGACATTTGCAGCTGGTACCAAATGGATGGGAAGCTCAAGTCCAGGTGCGGATCGTTGGCGAGAATAGGGTAGCCGTTGGCCGATTTATTGCCGCTGATGGCCCAGTTATTACTGCCGATGCCATCCATTATTTCGTGCGTTTTAATGTTGTCAGTCATTTGCGCAGTAAAACTTGCCGATGGTTTGGGGATCGGCAATGGTTTAAAATCCCATTTGGTACCTATCGGGATTATCGGGTCTTCGTGAAAAGGATAGTCGGGAAAAAGATCATTCACAGCCTGCGCGCCAAATCGCTTTAAATCGTTGGTCATACCAAATTGATCTGAACCGCCGGCCAGCGTTTCGGACATCAGCTTAAGCAGGAAAGCACAATTGATAGGTTTCCATTCCTCCGGCGCATAGCCGAGCAGCTTAAATTCAATGGGGTAATTTTTTGGGGTGAGCTGATGAATATAGTTATTAACCCCTTCGGTATAAGCAGTAACCATCATGCGCGATGCAGCATCTTTCATTATTCCTTTCAACGCATTTTCACCAGCGAAAACCATCCCGGTGCGGCGATGATACCGGTCGATTTCCAGCGCCTTCGGACCCACTATTTCTGAAAGCCTGCCCGATGCGCTGCGCGTTTGGATATCCATTTGCCATAAGCGGTCGCGTGCGGTAACATATCCCTGGGCAAAGTATAAGTCGTGGTCGTTATTTGCAAAAATGTGCGGGATCCTGTGGTCGTCGTATTTAATGATTACTTTACCTTGCAATCCGTTCAGGTGCAGATTTTCAGACGACGGATTATTTTTACTTTCTGCGTTTTGCCAGAACCCTGTTACCGGATTCAAAAATTCTCCGATTGGCGGTATGTCGCCAAATTTTGTTTCTAAGGCCCAGATTAATAAAAGGGTTACAGCTAATGAAACAAAAGCTTTTACAAACTTCATCAGGTTGGTTTATGGGAACCAAGATAAAGAAAAAAAATGTTGGCTATCGCAGAAAAATATTAAGCTTTAAACTATCCGTTATGGTATAACGAATGTTTAGCGGCGTATGGTTTATTGTGCGAGTAATGATGGTAATCGTTAAAATTAACAGAGGAAATAACTTTCGAGTATAAGACAGATCCATCCATAGAAATTACTTTTAAACGATATTGATTTTCACCATAACTGTGAATTTCTTCAAAAAAGGAATATGTACCCGCACCCGACGATATTATGCTTGTTAATTGGGCGAATGTTTTTCCTTTATCGCCGCTTTTTTCAATCACAAAAGTTGTTGTATTTCCTTCGTTTTCTGTTTTCCAGTTGAAGGTGGCGCCACCTTCAACTTTATCCGCCTGAAAATCTAATAAGTGAACGTTAAGCGATGCATTTTTCCTGATAACCAGCCTAAACCTATTGCTGCCATATGAATTTGTGTCCGCCTTATTCAAGTTAAAAGCGTAGGTTGGATTATGGCGAAAATCGCAAGAGTCCTTGTTGTAGCTATCCATAAGCCAGATATCATAATTTGCAGGGATTGAATTTACAGCGGTAAGATTTAGCTTATAGGTTGCGCTCGCAGTAGCATTTACATTTAATGTTATAGAAGCAGTTGTGGCAGGGAAAGGTAATTTATTAATGCTCAATGGTACGCCGTCGCTCGACAGGCTTGAAAAACTTACCATGCCGTAACCTTGAAAGTACCGTGCATCCTCATTGAAGACAAATGCAGGGCTAGTATTTGGATTGAAGGTAATCAGGATGTCATCCTTGTTAATTGAATCTTTCGCCAGCACAACTCTTATAAAGCCTGTTACAGCAGTATTAATGGCATATTTATTTAAAGTTTTAAATGCGGCCGCAACTTTTGTATTTGATGAAGTTTGTTTGGCTGAGGGGATTATACCATCTTTTTGACAAGATGTAAAAGCCGCAATTATAAATAGAAGTATCGCAAAAGTGATTTGTTTCATACCCGGCATATCGTTAATAAAATGCCGTAACCCATAAGATATCCGGATCATTTATAGTTATTTATACGATGGGTACGGCAAAAGGTTAGGGTTACTGAAAATAATATTTCGTTCCTGTGTAATTTTTAATTAAACGTTAGGGAGGGTATATTTGACGAGTTAAAAAGCTATTCAAGCTATCGGCAAGGATATAATTGTTAAAAGTGTTAATTGACTGCAAAACCCAATCAAAACGCTTGTTAGTGTAACTGAGAAAACAAGATGCACCGATTGGTTAAATTATTAACCATCATTTAAACCGGATGGCTTTAAGCGGGCTGATTCTGGTCACCAGCATTGAAGGGCCAACCATTACCAGTAAGCAAACAAGTAGTGTTCCGATATTTAACAATACAAGATCGGCCCAGTTGAATTGTATTGGTACAAAGTTCATATAGTAGGATGCCTGGTCGAGCTTCAAAATGTGGGTTTGATACTGGAAAACGCCAAGGCCGATCCCAAACAGGTTTCCAAGCACCAGCCCAAATGCTATCAGGTAAAAGGCGTTATATAAAAATACTTTTTGCAGCAGCCAGTTTGTCGAACCCATTGCTTTCAATATGCCTATCATGGAGGTGCGCTCCAGTATCATGATCAGCAGGGCCGATATCATGTTAATTACAGCTACAATGATCATAAGCACTAATACAACGCCGGTATTTCCGTCGAGCAAGCTGAGCCAGGTGAATATGGCAGGGAAATTATCAATTACCGTATACGACTTAAGCTTAGAAGGCAGCAGATCATCCACAGCATGACTGGCATCATTTAGTTTGTCGAAGTCGCCAACTTTAACTTCATACCCCCCAATTTCGTTGGCATTCCAATTATTAAGCCGGCTTATCAACGCCATATCGCCAATTACATAGGTCTTATCTACATCATCTATCCCCGTGGTATAAATCCCGCGAATGGTAAACGGCCGGCGGCGCAACGGTTCCTGCACAAAGTACATTACTATTTTGTCGCCAACCTTCAGCTTTAAGCGGTTGGCCGTAAACTGTGAAATGAGCAACTGTTTTTTTGATTCAACAGTATCTGAATAGTCGATCAGATTACCTGCAACCAGGTTTTTTTTGATGAACGACCAATCGTAACTCTTGTCAACTCCTTTTAGTTCAACCCCTTCAATTTCGCTGTTGGTTTTAATGATCCCGGGTTTGGTTGCGTAGGGCATAACCCGGGTGATCAGTGGGTTTTTGAGCGCTTTTTTTACGAAATCAGAATCGGCATTGATGGCGGAATTTTCAAAAGAGTTATTGAGGTCGAATTTTACAATTTGCATATCGCCCGAAAAGCCGCGGATTTTTTCCCTTATTTCCTGCTTAAATCCCTTTACTATGGCCACCGATAATATCATCACGCCAAGGCCAAGCATAATACCTATAATAGCTATGCGTACAATCAATTTTGAAAATGTACGCTTTGACTTAAAGGTTATGCGATGGGCTACGAAATAGGCGAAATTCAATGCAACAGGTTTTTTTGTATATTCGCAAATATGCGGTTTTGCCTTTAAAACCGGCGCTTTAAATTGCTAAGATTTGATTTTGATGGTGATAAAAAATATTTTAAGAATTGTTCTGATAACTTTCGTCCTGTTTAACCAGGCTTGGGCTCAAACAGGCGTAGCATCAAAAAGCGTAAAGGGCGAAATTATTACCGGCGCCGATCAAACCAAACTTTATATCGATTACCTGAAAGGCAAAAATATCGGGATGGTTATTAACCAGACGTCGGTTATCGGGAAAAACCTGACACTGAGTGTCGATACATTGTTAAGGGCAGGTATCACGATAAAGAAAATATTCGGGCCGGAGCATGGCTTCAGGGGGAATGCCAGCAATGGCGCATCAGTCAATGACAGTGTTGACCCACAAAGTGGGATTACTGTAGTTTCGCTTTACGGTAATAAACATTACAAGCCTACGCCTGTCGATTTAAGTGGTATTGATCTGATGGTTTTTGATATCCAGGATGTTGGCGCACGTTTTTATACCTACCTGTCAACGCTACAGTATGTAATGGAAGCCTGTGCCGAAAATAATATTGAGCTATTGATACTCGACAGGCCGAACCCCAATGGTTTTTATGTTGACGGACCGGTGCTCGACACCGCCTATAAATCGTTTGTAGGATTAAATCCTATACCTGTCGTATTCGGATTAACCGTTGCCGAATACGCCCGGATGATAAATGGCGAAGGTTGGCTCAAAAGCCATGTTCAATGTAAATTAAAGATAATCAAGGTGGCTAATTACACCCATAATTCAACGTACAGGCTGCCAGTGAACCCATCGCCGAATTTGAATACGCAAAAATCAATATCACTTTATCCATCGGTTTGCCTGTTTGAGGGCACAGCTTTAAGTCTTGGCCGCGGTACGATGGTTCCGTTTTTGGAGATCGGGCACCCGGCACTTAAGGGGAAATATTCATTTTCGTTTAAACCGGTGAGTATCGAAGGTATGAGCGAAGACCCGCCTCAAAAGGATAAGATCTGTTATGGCATTGATCTCCAAAATTATAACACCAACATCATACGCGGCAACGGCAAAATTAATATCAGCTGGCTTATTGAACTCTACAAGGCATTCCCCGATAAGGGACACTTTTTTAACGGCTATTTTTCAAAGCTGGCAGGAACGGATAAATTGAGAAAGCAAATTGAGGCCGGCAACAACGAACAAGAAATCCGCGCGAGCTGGGAACCTGAATTAAGCAGGTATAAAACTATGCGTAAAAAATATTTGTTATACCCCTGATATTTATGGTGGATCGGATTGAAACTTCAGGTAATTACTTAATATAGAATATAGAACGGGGCTTATTTATGAGAATAGTATTTATGGGGACGCCCCAGTTTGCAGTAGCGTCGCTGGACGCATTGATAAAAGCGGGATGTGATATTGTGGGCGTAGTAACGGCGCCGGACAAACCAGCAGGCCGCGGACAAAAACTCAATCAATCGGCGGTAAAGCAATATGCTGTTACAAACGACCTGAATGTTCTGCAGCCCGAAAAATTAAAAAGCCCAGAGTTTTTAGAACAACTCGAGGCATTGAAAGCCGACCTGCAGGTTGTAGTTGCTTTCAGAATGCTGCCTGAAGTGGTATGGAATATGCCTCCAAAGGGCACTATAAACCTGCACGCTTCACTATTGCCTCAATACCGAGGCGCCGCGCCAATTAATTGGGCCATTATAAACGGCGAGAGTGAAAGTGGCGTAACCACGTTTTTTTTGAAGCACGAAATTGATACAGGGGATATTTTATTTACTGAAAAAGTAACCTTGTCCGGAAAGGAAACTGCAGGAGAGCTGCATGACCGGTTGATGAACAAAGGCGCGGGCCTGCTTGTAAAAACGGTTAAAGGCGTTGAGAGTGGGCGGTATAATGAACATCCGCAATCGCAATTAATGGATGATGCAGAATTAAAACATGCGCCTAAAATTCATAAAGAAGATTGCCTGATCGACTGGAACCAGCCTGCTCAATCTATCTATAATAAGATCAGGGGCTTAAGCCCTTCGCCCGCCGCCTACACAACGCTTAATGACAAGCTGCTGAAAATATATTATGCCGAATATGAGCCTGTACAGCCAGGGATACAACCCGGCGGGTTTTTAACCGACCAAAAAAACCATTTGAAATTTGCTGCAAAAGATGGATTTATCAGCGTAACCGACATTCAGCTGGAGGGCAAAAAAAGAATGGAGATCAAAGAATTTTTGCGGGGCGTAAAATTGTAACGGTAAACGTTTTTATATAGCTATTTTATCCCGTCTGCGAAAGCTTAACAATTGCCGTAACTAACCGCGCCCGAAACACTCTAATTGCTGATTATATTGTTAAATTCTTGATTATATTTAAAGCAAATGAATTATGGCAACTAAAGAATCATTTTCCATTGATGGAGAAGCCTTGCTTAAAAAGGTAAAGGAGCTGATAGCAGAGGGGAATGTCAGAAAAATTACCATAACCGATAAATCGGGAAACGAAGTGATGAGCTTCCCGCTGACGATAGGAGTGGTGGGCGCGCTGGTGGCGCCGGTATTTGCCGCCGTTGGTGCCCTTGCAGCATTAATTGGCGAATGCACCATAACGGTTGAAAGAGAAGAAACTAAAAAAGCGGAAAGTGACAAAATTTTCCACGTCGACAATAATGAGTGAAAAAGAAGATATTTTAACAGTAAATGGTTTAAACGTTAGTTACGGCAACTTCAAAGCGGTACAAAACGTTTCGTTCAATGTTTTAAAGGGAGAAATATTTGGTTTGCTCGGACCCAATGGCGCAGGGAAAACAAGCACTTTAAGCGCTTTGGAAGGCTTGCTTAAGCCGGAATCAGGGTCGATAGTAATTGACGGCTATGATGCGCGGGAAAAGCCGCTGCATGCGCGCGCTTCGTTAGGTGTGCAATTACAGTCGACCAGCTTTCAGCCCGAGTTATTTGTTATTGAAGTACTGCAGTTGTATGCCGGGGTTTACGGCCTCGACCTAACAAAAGAACAAATCCTTGGCATTTTAAGGGAAATCAGCCTCGAAGACCAGGCATATAAAAAATTCGGACAGCTGTCCGGCGGCCAGCAGCAGCGGGTCTCGTTGGTCATCGCCACCATTCATAATCCAAAATTGGTATTGCTGGATGAGCCAACTACCGGCCTCGACCCGCAATCGCGCAGGCAACTGTGGGAACGGATCGAAGCTATCCGCGAAAAAGGGCACGCCGTTTTATTAACCACCCATTCCATGGAAGAGGCTGAATCCGTTTGCGACCGAATCGCCATTATCGATCATGGAAAAGTGATCGCCGTTGATACGCCGCAATCGTTGATTGACAGGCACCGGAATGATCCAGAAGTTATCGCCGTTTCGCGCCGTGGTAAAATAACGCTCGAAGATGTGTTTATAGCATTAACCGGCAAAACTGTACGGGCATAAGTGATCGGCAGCAATCACCAATTCACTAAATAAATCATTCAATAATTAATATGGAGACAGTTATACCTAAAACATCTGCCGTTTTTACCTCACTTTTACGTGCCGACTTCACCACGCAATGGCGCAACCGCCGTTCGGTAATTCTTACCCTGGTAGTTCCGGTGATCATTTTGATTTCGTGGAAGAGCCTTGTTGCGCTGAAAGGCGGCGCTTTCGCATTGTCGAACAGTATTACTATCGGGTTAATTGCGACCGGCTTAATGGGTTATACTAATGCTATTGCACGTGACCGAGACAAGGGAATATTCCAGCGGTTGAGGGTAGCCCCTGTGCCTACCTGGACTATTATGGCCAGCCGGATATTTGTACAACTGGTGATGATAGTTTTAGTGACAACAGCTGTATTTATTGCCGGAAATGAATATGATAAAATTACCCTAACCCCTTCGGGATATGCAGTCACTTATTTTACCGCTATAGTTGGCGGTTTGGTTTATATCAGTTTGGGTCAGATGGTGGCCGGGTTGATTACCAATCCCGAAACCGTAAATTCAACTACCCGTCTTGTTTATTTCGTTTTTATCATGGTGGGCATGTTCGGCGAGCTGGGTATATTGGGTGCACAGGTTCACGACCTCGAACATTGGTCGCCTTACGGCGCTGTGAAAACTATCCTTGCCGGGAGTATGGAGCTCGATAAATGGACAAACGACACGTCAATAGCCCTTTTATTAACTGTATTATACGCGGCGGTATTTGCCACCATCGGTATCCAACGGTTTAAGTGGAACACGAATAAATAGGTCAAAAGTTAAAATTCAAAAGCAAACCCTGTTTTAATTATAAACCGCTGTCATCCAAAGCAAACGTGTTTTTCCGGTGCTGCCATTTGCCTTTTGTAAAGTCGGGGAATTGCTGCGGGGCGTTACCGGTAGCAATTGATTTTTCAGACAGTGGCAATATAACGCTCATCGTTACTGAGTCGTAAACATCGATCGGTGTTTGCTTGCCTTGTTTTACAGCCTCTACAAAACCATTAAATACGAACCAGTCCATGCCACCGTGGCCGGCGCCTTCTGCTTTGGCCTCGTACTTTTTCCAAAGCGGGTGGTCGTACTTTTTAAACCAGTCCTCAACCGGATCCCAAACATCATCCTTTTTTGATTGGTGCTCGATGTAAACACTTTTAGCCACATCCATCCATAAACCTTTGGTTCCCTGCACTCTAAAGCCCAATGAATAAGGCCTTGGCAGGTGTGTATCGTGCGAAAGCAAAACTGTTTCGCCGTTGGCACAGTTGATCATCGTGGTGATCACGTCGCCATTTTTGTAATTGATCTTCGCATTTTTATTGCCGGGTGACATCTCTTCCACGTAAGCCGAAAGGCCGCGCGCCTTTGAACTGAACGATACCAGGTTGGTAAACCGGTTGCCGCGGTTAATATCGGCGTATTGCATCAGCGGGCCCACGCCGTGGGTAGGATAGATGTCGGCGTTTCTTTCGATATTAAATTGGGTACGCCATTGAGCTTCACTTAATGCATTTGGCCCAAATTCTACGCCATGCCCGTAAAAATGCTTACCGTCATTGAATAAAACATTCCGCAGGTTATGCTGGTAGCCGCCTTCGTAATGTATCATTTCGCCAAATAAACCCTGGCGAACCATATTTAACACCGCCATTACATCCCGGCGGTAACAAACGTTTTCCATCGTCATGTAATGCATCCCGGTTTTTTCCGAAGTGTTTACCAGGTCCCAGTGGTCTTCTACACTTAAACCGGCTATTACCTCGCAGCCAACGTGCTTGCCGGCTTTCATGGCATCAATAGCCTGCGGGTGATGAAACTGCCACGGGGTAGCTATGATCACGGCGTCGATATCCTTGCGTTCAAGCAATCGTTTATAAGCATCAAGGCTGCCGGTGTATTCTTTGGGCAGAGGTTTCCCGGCTTTTACAAATTGTTCACGGCAATATTTCAGCGAGCTCTCCTGGGTATCGCAAATGGCAACAATTTCCACATCGTCGCGGAGTAAACCTTCATTGATATGATCGCGGCCACGCAGGCCTACGCCAATATATCCCAGTTTAACTTTGTCTTTGTTTGATGCAAACAAACTGCCGGCAGGCAATATGGTTATACCGGCTGCTGCTATTGAACCCTGCTTAATAAACTCTCTTCTTTCCATTGGTTTTAATATGAAGGTAAAGCGAATCGAAGTGGCGGATGAATTTTCAAATCCTCAAATTGCCAAATCTTCAAATCAATACTTCAAATTAGCAGATAAATTTTCATATAATTTGGTGTTGGTAAATTAAAAAATTCAAAATAATTATACCTTTACGGCGAAACTGGAAAGCAGTTTTTTTGTTAGCAATAAAGCCATGAAAAGAACAAGCATAATCATTTTTTTAGCCGGAGTAATTATTACCATTTATTGTATCATTTACTTCAGACCAATACTGGACGTAGTGGACTCTGACACGATGACTGTTAACCCAAGCGGCGACAAAGTTGCGCCATGGCCATTATTTATTGGTATTTACACTGCATTTGTTGGCGCTGTATTTTACTATGTAAGCCACGCTGCCAGAAAATCTGATTCAACAAATTATTAGATCATTCCCACGGTATTTAAGATTTTACGGTTCAGGTAGCCGACGCTATTTTATTAGCCGGGCTGCCTGTGCGGTGCTTTTCCGCTAATACCGGCGAGCAATATTTTTTCTGCTTTCATAGTTATTCGTTCATTCCGGGTACCTCAATATGCTGCAAATCAACAACTGCGGGCCCGGTTAATACCCTTCCATTTATATCATACCTGGCGCCGTGGCAAGGGCAGTCCCAGCTTTTTTCTTCCGGGTTCCAGATTACAATACATTTGGCATGTGTGCAAACCGGGTTGAGCGTGTGGAAGATGCCCTCGTCATCGCGGTAAGCAGCTATTTTTTTGCCATCCACCTCAACCACCTTCCCGTTTCCCGGCGCTATGCGTTTAAGCGAATCGGTTTCTTTTACGTATAATCTGTCGGCGACAAAATGATAGGCCGCGTCTGCGTTTTCTTTTACGAATTCGCTGAAACCGGCCACAGGTTTCATGCGCGACGGGCTGAATATTTTTTCGTACTTACTGCCGTTACCCAGGATCAGGTCGCTTAAAATTTTCCCGGATATGGTACCAAGCATCATACCATTGCCATTAAACCCGGCGGCACAAAAAACGCCTTCGCTTGCATCGGGCATCTGGCCGATATAGGGGAATCCATCGACAGGAATATAATACTGGGACGACCATTTATATTTTATTGATGACACATGGTAATGCTTCCTGATATACTTCTCCAGGTCGTCGAATGCTTTTTCGGGGTCATCGTGACCGGTTTTATGGTCGTTTCCGCCGGCGATAAGTAAATTTTGCCCATCTATATTATGTGTACGGTAATAGTGGTAAGGCTCCTGCATATCGTATATTAATCCGTCAGGATAGTTATCGCCTTTTAGTTTCACGCCAAGTACATAACTGCGGTAAGGCGCGCATCGAAAATTCATGATGGTGATGCCGGGCGGAACGTGGGTGGCATAAATAACTTTATGAGCGCGTATGGTTAACGCTCCTGCTTTAGCATGGTGTATTTCTTCGCTTTTACTAAGTGTTTCAACTTTGGTATTATCAATGATGACACCTTTCAGCTTAATAAATTCTTTAGCCAGCGCCGTGATATATTTAATGGGATGAAATTGCGCCTGGCCTTCCAGTACAACTGCCTTTTTATAAGTCAGGGGAGTGGATACGTCATCGGTGTAACTGATGTCAACAGCAACTCTTTTGGTCCCTTCATAAAGCTCATCCAGCTCTTTTACCTCTTCCTCGTTTTCGGCGAAGACGTACCCCTTTTTAGATTCAAAATCACAGTCGATCTTATAGGTCTTTATGTTTTCCCCGATCAGATTTTTGCCTTCGTTGATGGCGTCTTTAAATAACTGCGCGCCATCTTCGCCGAATGCGTTTTCGGCCTCGCCGTATGTGGTGTCGGCAAAAGTATTGAGGTGGGCGCTTGTACCGCCGGTTGTACCAAAACCCGGTGTGTGTGCCTCAACTATTACGCATTTTCGTCCGGCCTTTTGAAGCATCAGGGCTGCCGTAATACCGGTGATTCCGGCGCCGACAATAAGCGCGTCGTATGTTTCAGTTGTTACATTAGCGGATTTCAATGCTGCCGGCGCTTTATTTAGCCATGGACTTTCCAGGCTCCCGTCACGGGGTGTCAAAGCTCGCTTACTATCCGCAGAAACTGATTTTTTACTTGCAGCAGTTTTGGTTTTCATAGAATGGTGTATACATTCTATACAAACGTGATGTGATAGTGTTTTTTTATTGCGCCTTTAGCTATAACGGAATGATTACTGGTTGTCGGAAAGGGGTAAGGTAAAATGAAAAGTTGATCCTTGTCCGGGCTGGCTCTCTACCCAAATATGCCCATGGTGGCGCTGAATGATTTCAAAACATAAATATAAACCTATGCCAAAACCGGATATGCGTTCCGTTTGCTGGTTTTCAATCCTGTAAAAACGTTCAAATAGCTTGTTTATATCCTGCTGCTTGATGCCGATCCCCTCATCTTTTACACTGATTTGTACGTTTTCGCCCGATTTTTTACAGCTTATTTCAATATTTTTTCCTTTCGGGGAATACTTTATTGCGTTGCTAACCAGGTTATTTAAAACCTGCTCAATTTTATCTTTGTCGGCATGTACCGTTAAATCCTCACACTCAAAAGTGAGCTTGTGGCTGCTTGAGATGATATTATTCTCTGCAATAACCTCCTTTATCAGCTTGTCTATTTTAAACGTTTCGGGGTTTAAATGAATTTTTCCACCTTCAAGCCGGGCGACGTCTAAAAAACCCTGGATAAGTTTGCCCATTTTATTCGCCTGCACTAACACTTTTTCTAATGCGCCTGAAGTGAAAATATCTTCACTTTTTTTTGCTTTAGCCAGTAGCATTTGAACATAAGCTTTCAGCGAGGTAAGCGGCGTTTTTAATTCGTGGCTTACCATGGCGATAAAGTCGTTTTTCCGTTGTTCGTCCTGTTTTTGCTCGGTTATATCAACAGCAACACCCGAAAAGAAAGATGGTGTTTCATGATCGGAGATATAGGTTTTGCCCGTAGCCTTTACCCATCGTAGTTCCTTATCATTGAAATCTAAAATAGGGTATTCAACATGGTATTCCTTACCTTTTGTGATCGATTCTTCAACGGCGAAGGTCACTTTATCTTTATAACCGTCAGCGATTTGTTCAAGCGCCGCCTGGAATGACATTTCGTCGGTAGGATTAAAACCAAATATTTCCTTTAATTTAGGGGACGGCGTAAAATTGCGTGACTCAATATCCATATGCCATGTACCTACATCAGCAGCAGCTGTTGCCATCCTTAGCATTTCTTCGGCGCGTTCAACCTTATGTCGCGCCATTACCTGTTCTGTTACGTCTGTGGCCACCACGAGGATGCTATTTGTGACACCGGTCATGTCTTTAACCGGGTGATAAACAAAGTTTAAATAAATCTCCTCAAGCTTATCGCGGTGGTGCAACAGCGCTTTCAGTTCTGTTCCGTAATAGGGGATGCCAGTAATGTACACCTGGTCCAATATCCCTAAAAAGGGCTGGCCTTCCAATTCAGGCAGGGCTGCCTCAAGCCGCATTCCAATGATGGAATTATCTTTACCCCATATTTGAAGGATTTTATTATTTGCTGATTCAATAATTAATTCGCGTCCGGCAAGTACGCTTATTGCCACCGGGGCGTCTGAAATAATGTAGCGTGCTTTCGCATCACTTTCAACAAGGCGGTTTAATACCTCGCTTAAGTTAATCCTGATCTCTTCCAGTTCCTGGTTTGATGAGGTTAATTCTTCATTTGTTGTAGCCAGTTCTTCAATAGTTGCTGCAAGCTCCTCGTTGGTTGCCGTTTGTTCTTCATTCGCAGCGGCCAACTCCTCATTGATTGATATTTGTTTTTCTCTTTCATCAATAGCCTGCAAACGCAGTTCTATTTCGTCCATCACTATCTTAGCTAAACCGGCTAAGATGTTTCTGTCCGCTTCAGAAAAATTCCGGGCAACTTTATCCACGATGCACATGGTGCCAATCAAAAAACCATCGTGCGTTATTAATGGCGCACCCGCATAAAATTTTAAACCGAATGCGCCCGAAACCAATGGATTTGCAAGCAAACACGGTTCGTGTACAGCGTCCTCAAATACGGTAACTTCGTCTTTAAGTACGGCAAGGGAGCATAAGCTCAAGCCGCGGGAAGTGCTCCTCGCGTTTCCCATGCCAACATTTGCCTTAAAAAACACTTGTTCGGTATCAACCAGCGACACCAGCGAAATGGGCACGTTGAAAATTTGAGTGGCTAATTTTGCTACGTTGTCGAACGCATGTTCGGGAGGAGTGTCTAAAATTTTATATCGTTTGAGTACTGCAATGCGCGCATCATCGTTCTCCGGAATTATGTTTATTCCAAAAGTATTCTCCATTTAAAAGGAATTAGCCTATGGTTCGGAACGTTCAAACAGGTTTAATGTTTGCAAACCTATTTTATTTTGACAGAAATAATTATTTGTTTGGTTTATCAATATAAATAAGGGATTAGGCGCTGGGACTTGTCATGATGTTTACTACCTATAAGTCAGGATTTTATAATTAAGATAACCTGTTAACCGGTAACAGGCATAAACAACAATAGGCGCTGCCAGGATATCAATCGTGTAATGGATGTGCTGTACAAGCAATAAATAAGCCACCGCAAAAACTGCAATGAGCGCTATTATTTTATCGATTTTTTTTTCGAGGCATAAAAATATCAGGACCATAGTAGTAGTGTGCCCCGAAAAAAACAGATCCTTGGTAATCGAGGCGTTCCCATAAAAAACGCTGCTGAGCGGGTCAACCAAAGGGATCATGCCTGGAGGCGGATCGAGCGCAACCAGGCTGAGGGTAACGAAACGCACGATATAAACAAATATTAACGTCCAGCAATAGGTTATATAAATGGAAGGATGATTGACGGTCCTGATCAGTATTAATAAAGCCATCCCCCATATAATAGCAAAGATTAACAGGGATACATTATGCGGAGGTATGTGCGCTAACAGCCAATCATTCAACACAGCCCCTTTCCTTTTTTCAATATGGGCGAAAAAGGCCGGTAAGGTAAAAATTATGGCAAGTATGATCACGGTGCCGACGATGATCTGATAGCGTTTGTAACGTGCATTCCAGGTTACCGTCCAGTTGTCTTTTGGTGAAGGTGGCATAGTTCGGTTATCGTATGCTGCTAATTTAACCCAATCATTTATTACCCGCAATACCTTATTGCCAGGTCGGTATCACTAATTGCCGCCAGCAACCCCATAAAACAAAAAATGCCCGGCTTACGCCAGGCAATGAATGTTAAGCGGAGAGTTAGGGATTCGAACCCCAGGACCCTGTTACAAGTCAACAGTTTTCAAGACTGCCGCAATCGACCACTCTGCCAACTCTCCGGCGCAAAAGTACAAAACCGGGTCGAATTGACAAATTTGATGTGAAGTTTTTTTATAATGTTTATAAGTGTTTGATTATGAGAAGCCTGCTTTTGGTTTGTCGCTGCAAATGCAGATTTTATCGGCTTACGATGATATACTGCGATGGTTTAATCAATGATATCGCCCCTGAAGGTGTTATATCGTGGCCGGCTTATTTTTATATTTCGCCTTGCAAAGTCAAGACTTGCATTCAATTCAAACCCAACCAGGAGAATAAACGAGTTTAGATATAGCCAAAGCATTAATACGATAAGAGTGCCTATTGAGCCATATAATTTGTTGTATGAAGAAAAGTTGTTAATGTAATAACCAAAGCCGATAGAAGTTAATATGGCCAGCCCTGTTGCCAACACCGAACCTGTATTTAAAAACTTCCATTTTTCTTTATTCGCCGGGCCATACCTGTAAAGGAGAGAGATGGAGACAAAAAATATGGCGATAACAATCAACCACCTCGAAAAGGTGATGATATACACCCAAAAATGGCTTTGGCTGTTAATATGCGACTGCATAAAACCAATAATATTTTGGCCTACAATCATCACGACTATAGCGAAGAGCATGGAGATACTTATACCCACAGTCAAAAAAAGTGCAATGATGCGGCGTTTTATCCAGCTGCGTTTTTCAACCACGAGCGATGATTTGTTAAAATCCTGCATTAGCTTATGCACCCCGCTGGTGGCAAAATACACTGCCGTAAGAAAGCCGACAGACAGCAAACTAGCATGCGGCCGCTTAATGATGTCCTCAATCGTTGCCTGGAAGGCCATATAGGCGTTGTAAGGTAATATTGTTGAGATAAGGTCGAGTAACTGTGCCTGGAAATTTCGTATCGGTATAAACGGGATAAGCGTAAATAAAAATATGGTAGCCGGAAAAAAAGCCAGCATAAAACTATACGCTAAAGAAGCGGCACGGTTAACCAGCGAGCTTTGCTGTATTTCGGTGATGAAAAATTTAAGAATGTGGTATAAGGACATGGGGCGAAAGCCCGGTATGAAAACGGATTTGGTGCGACTAACGATGCGGCTGTAGAATTTGGCATGAAGCAGTAAACGATGTATCCATTTCATTACTTCAAAATTACTCAAAAAATGGCTTCAGCCTGTCAAGAAATTCCTTTGAGGGCAGGCAGGGGCGGTTGGTTTTCATGTTAATAAATACGAGCAGGGTTTCGCCTGTGTTTATCAGCTCTTGCTTCTCATTATACAACTCGTATTTGAAATGTATCCGCACCCGCGGCATCGACTCCATAATAACTTTTATGGTTATTTCTTCGTCATACAACGCAGGTTTTAAATAGTAACAATGCAGTTCCATCACCGGCATCATTATGCCCGATTCTTCCATTCCGCTATATGTCAACCCAAGGCTGCGCAGCATTTCAACGCGACCAACCTCGTAAAACTCGGCATAGTTTCCATAATACATATAGCCCATTTGGTCGGTTTCACCATAACGGACCCGCAGTTTTGTGGAATGCTCAAACATTATTTTTTGATGTTTCGTTCATTAAGCGCCTGCTGAAACCTGTGCGCATTTGCCAAATGGTCGGCAACGTTGGTGGCAAAGTTATGATAGCCCGAAAAATCCTCTTTGGCGCACATATAAATGTAGTCGCTCTTTTTATAATCAAGTACCGAGTTAACGGCATTTACCGAAGGCATCATGATTGGCCCGGGCGGCAAACCAGTGTGCAGATATGTGTTATAAGGAGAGTTTATAGTTAGATATTTCTTCAGCACACGCCGGATCGTAAAATCGTTTTGTGCGAAGATAACCGTTGGGTCGGCTTCCAGTTTCATTCCCTTTCTCATCCGGTTCAAATACAGCCCCGCGACGGCAGGCATTTCGTCATCGTGCAGCGCCTCGGCATCAACAATAGAAGCTAAAATCGAAACCTGTACCGGGCTTAGATTGATAGCAGCGGCTTTTTGCCTGCGCTCGGGCGTCCAGAATTTTTCGTAGTTGGCGTACATCCGTTTAAAAAACTTTTGCGGAGATGTGTTCCAATACATCTGGTAGGAGTTAGGCATGAACATCGTATAAACATTGTCGGTAGTAAACCCGTATTTTTTTACGAAATCAGCCGAATCCAGCAAATGGATAATTGCGGCTGAATCAGGTTCTATTTTTTTTGCGACAAAACCAGCAAACTGCTCTTTTAGCCTCAGGTTGTGAAAAGCTACGGTTACCGGTTCCTGGTTTCCGGAGGCAAGCATATTAATAAACTTACGGTTGCTCATGCCTTCGTGCAAGTGATATCTGCCGGGTTTTACACGAATTTTGTAGTTCATATTTTCGGCAGCCCACAAAAATGAAGCGGTATCTTTTACCATACCTTCGTCTTTAATGGTTTTATAAACCTGGTCAAATCCACTACCGGTATGAATGAACAAGTATTCCTGTTTACCGGTAACATTCGGACTGAAATATTTGAGATAGTAATTAATGCCGGTAATTGCCAGTACAATGAGCAATATCACCACCATGATAATAATAAACTTTTTGAACGTTCCGCCTGATGAGGGGGCTTTTTTCTTAGCCATTTTAATAGTTTGTATGTTTTTTATTCACACGGATAATAATTCCCCGGTGACGTATTGCAATTTATTTACTCTTGCCGTTTAACCTTGTGTTGTATTAAATAACAACAATTTGGTGTGTTTTGTTATAGCAGGGGCGCCTGAACTGTATAACTGAATTTATTATAAATAATTTCAATTATTTTTATTGAGGCGGCGAATTTGTTTTGTTACCCTGTCCAACAGTAAGATTGATGCGGGTACCAATGCTCACTTTTGTTGTCGAATCTGTTTTCATTGGCGATTGTGAAATTACTACCACGTTTGTCGAATCTGTTATCATGCCCTGGTAGGTTATGGTCCCCAGCGTAAGGTTAGATTGTTTAATAGTGAATTTTACGCCGTCCAGGTCCTGGTTGGTGAAATCCGGTAAATCCACTTCATTTGCACCAATGCCGTTGCCAAGCACAAGATCAATTTTCGAGCCTTTGGGAAGCTTTGTACCGGGCTTGATAACCTGTCCGCCAAACCTCACCTCGAGCACGTGATTTGCGATATCGGGCCTTGAGGATGTGTCACCAATTTTCAATCCGAAATTAGCGAGCGTTGCTGCCGCTTCCCGGTAGGTGTATTGTTCCAGGTCGGGCAGGGCTACCGGTGGCGCAAGGCGGGTAACAACGGTTAAATATATCGTGCGGTTTTCCTTTACATTGGTACCAGCGTCCGGATCCTGCTCTACAACAGCGCCCGGTGCCTTGTCAAATACATACACCGAATCTATTTTATATTCGAACCCCTGCTCTTTTAACAGGCTCATTGCCTTTTCAACTTGCATGCCTTTTAATTGCGGTACCGGTATGCCTTCGCCGTGCCGAGTATAAAAACCCAGGCTGAAAAATACGATCAGTATGGCAATAACAACCGAGCCAACCGCCATAATTAAGTTATTGCGAAATTGCCTCGTTTTTAAATAAGCCCAAAATTTGTTCATTTTCTGTCAAAGGTGTCATCGAAAATCACCGACCAAACATAGGGATTTTTTAGTTCGGAACGCGGGATTTCGATTTGCGATTTTATCTTTTTTACCTGAAACGTACGACAAGTAATTTTAAAAAAATGTCGTGCAGCACAATTATACACTTGCGAAATTTGCTACCATTTTATTAGTTATACTTTAAATAAAATTTATAAATATCTGATAATTAGTATATTATTAAACTTGTTGATTTGTGAGTGCCAAACTTATTTAAAAAGCACCCTTTCTCTTATCAGCCCATCGACCAACTGAGTTAAAAATTGCGGAACTCAGCATCCGAGTTCTTAAATCCCTTATATTTGAACCATATGACAATTAAAAATGTTGCATTGCTGGCCGGGGGTTTCACCGGCGAATACGAGGTTTCGATAAACAGCGCGAAGAACATCGGCGAAAATTTAAGCAAAGAGAAATACCGGGTTTTTACCATACTTGTCGGTCGCGACAAATGGTTTTATCAATCCGGAAGCGCACAGGTTGAAATAGATAAAAATGATTTCAGCCTCACCCTTAACGGTGAGAAAATAAATTTTGATTTTGCTTTCATTACCGTCCACGGCACACCCGGCGAAGACGGGAAATTGCAGGGGTATTTCGATATGCTGGGTATCCCATATAATACGTGTGATGCCACCACTTCGGCGATCACAATGAATAAGGCATACACCAAAGCTATAGTGGAGGGTATCCATGGACTACATACAGCCAAATCACTGCGGCTGTTTGAACGGGATATGCACGACGTGGCTATCATTGCAGCGTCATTAAAATTTCCGCTTTTCATCAAACCAAACAACGGCGGCAGCAGCGTTGGGATGAGTAAAGTTCATAATGCCGCAGGTTTGCCCGATGCTTTGAAAAAGGCGTTTAACGAGGATGAACAGGTACTGGTTGAGGAATTTATAAAAGGCCGTGAGTTTAGCATAGGTGTTGCGCGGTTAAACGGAAAAATTACGGTGCTACCCGCAACAGAGATCATCAGCTCGAAGGAATTTTTTGACTATGAGGCTAAATATTCGCCGGGCGTATCCAAAGAGATCACCCCGGCCGAATTATCGGAAAGAAAAAATGCGGAGATCGCGGAAATCGTTACCGAAGTTTATATCAGGTTAAACTGCAAAGGAATGGTCAGGATAGATTTTATATTACTTGATGGTACTGACGAGTTTTATTTTATCGAGATAAATACAACACCTGGCCAGTCTGCAGCAAGTTTGATTCCGCAGCAGGTAAGGGCAGCGGGAATGAGCCTGCCGGATTTTTACAGCGAACTGATTGAAGGTGTTTTATAACATGGTTTCACATTGAACTATATTGAAAACTTTCATTTTTAGAAGTGCATATAATTAATGAGAAGCATTTTTAATGCTCCGATACGATCAGGCAGCGCCATTACTGCATAATTGATATCACGGCAAAATTTCGTTAATATTACATTTTAAACTTTCGCTTTTCGTACAAAATAATACAGTTGTTCACAAACCATAAACCCGTAGTCCTATGAGAAAGATATTATTTTTTAGCGTGTTCATTCTCTTGTCGTCATTTGCTTTTTCACAGCAACCATTTTACCGCTACTATAATGGTAAGATGCGAAAACACTACTACACCACAAATTTCAACGAGTTTGGCAACGGATGGAAAAACTGGGCGCTTGAAGGGCAGGCATGCATGGTTTTTAATGAAGGTGACCGGCGCGATGGTTTAGTGCCATTATTAAGATATAACAACCCCAGCACCGGCGACCACTACTACACCATTCACCGGCACGAACTGGGCGACAGGGCCGAAGGTTATAATTATGAAGGTGTCGCCTGTTTTATTTATAAATTCCGCATTAACGGCAGCGTTCCGTTATACAGCTACTACAACCAACGCATCGGCGATCATTTTTTAACCACCGACCGGCGCGAATTGGGCCGCGGTTTTGAAGGATATGTGTTTGAAACCATAACCGGGTACGTTTTGCCGGAGAGGAGGTAACGCAGGGAAGTTATGCAGGATGTTAATTAAGAGCGCTGTCATGGTGAGCCCCATCGAACCACGGAGCGCAGAAGGCCGATGACAATGTTATTTTGAAGGAACAGCGCGCGGATACAGGTTGTTATTGAAAGAAAAAGCGGGGGGCTCTTCGGAACTCCTATAAATGACTATCCTTTTTATTGATTGTATGAATATCCTTTTTTAACATTGAAATGTGCATAGCCGTTTAGCGTAATCATATAACAAAATATTTTGCCCATATAGTTAAGACGATATTCAGAAATAGTTTGCATTCCAATATTCTCCGGATATGGTATCACTTCAGCGTAAATTAAGTTTTTATAAATCCCTGAAAAAAAACAAATGTACCCGCATTTTTTATTAGAAGAAATTTGTTTCAAATCATGCGGCGCAAAATTTTTATTGGACATAATATCCAGTTTATTAAGCATATCAGTATTAACGTTATTTAATGACTGTAAATTTTCCCCAATTACGGAAGAAAATCTTGTTCGAATAGTCTTATTATAAACGCAAAAGCCATTACCTAAAGCCGGTTTAAAATAGTTGTTTAGACTTGTGTCATTACTAAGGTATCGAAGTGTCTTTTTATAAATTAGTATTTCGGCTCGGGTTTGAGCATTGCACTGCACAATAGTCAACGTTACCATCAAGCAGATAGGAAGTAGTATTGCGTAAATCCTCATTTAAAATTATTTCTTCGTAGTAAAAATCGCTTAAATCCCTTCATTTTTTCGTTTTTGGGGATGGTTTGCCCGAGAGTACCCTGCGTATAACAGACTCATTGAACCAATTTACATACCCCCGTTCCTAGGGTCAGTTTTCGTTTTAATCATATATTCGTGCGGCGGCTCGGCGCCCGTTAGGTTTTTGTTAATAATTATTTTCATTAGATTGTTTTATTCCCAGAAGGCCTTCAATATCATCTGTTTGGTACAATGACAGTGACTTGTAAAAAAGCACATCTCTTAACCCATTCTCATACATGAATGTGATTTTATATATCATCCTGAAATATTGAGGATAAAGACTAAATATTTTCTTTATGCTAATAACATCGGAGATTTGTACTTCTATTGATTCTCTTGAAAAATAAGTGTTTATAACAAGAACAGATCGATTGTATAACACTTGCTTATATCGGAAATTTTGAATTATCGCACGTAAAAAAAATACAATCAATACCGCGTACATAATTATTAGGGTTGTATGCGAAACATTTTCGGAGAAGAAAAAATAAACGACCGAACATAAGATTATAGGGCCGATTATTAGGCTTGAAAAATTTATAGAATATAAAGATTCAGAAGATAGTTTTTTCATTAATATATTTTGGCGGCTATCATCGTTTATCCAGCCCCCGCAGGGCCTCTCGAAGAGGACCCTGCGGGTGACAGAATATTTACATACCCCCGTTCCTGGGGTCAGTTTTCGTTTTGATCGTATACTCGTGCGGTGGCTCGGCGCTCATCAGGTTCTTAACGAAGTAGTCCCAGCGGCGGCGCATCATGTAATAAGAATAGCTGCCGTAACCATGTGCGCTGTTCGGGAACACCACCAGGTCATAGTCCTTATTCGCTTTTTCCAATGCTTCAACTACCAGCAGCGTATTTTGCGGCGGCACGTTGTTATCCATAAGGCCATGGGCAAGCATCAGTTTGCCTTTCAGATTTTTTGCATAGTTTTCGTTTGCCTGAGCATCGTAGTTTGAATTAGCCACCAAACCGTCGTAGCGTTCGCCCCAATCGTCCTCGTAGTTTCGGTTATCGTGGTTGCCCGATTCTGAAATACCCACTTTAAAGAAATCCGGGAAACGGAACATTGCCGCCGCGGCAGCAAAACCGCCGCCCGAGTGGCCCCAGATGCCTACTTTGTTGATGTCGATATATGAATATTTTTGGGCAAGCTGTTGTATCCCGCTTACCTGGTCGGGTAGGGTATTGTCTCCCATGTTGCCGTAATTCATATCGTGAAAGCTTTTTGAGCGCCACGGGTTGCTGCTGCCCTCAATCTGCACCACGATAAAGCCTAATTCAGCCAGCGCCTGGTTATCACCGCGCGAAGCCGCGAAACCCCAGTTACCGCCCACGCTGCCGCCCTGCGGACCGGGATAGATATAGTCAATGATCGGGTATTTTTTATTTGGATCGAGATTAGTAGGCGTGTACATCAGCCCGTACAGGTCGGTTGTGCCGTCGTGTGCCTTAACGGTGATGGGGATAACGGGATGCCAGCCCGATGCTGTGAGCCGGGAAACCTCCGTTTTCTCTACATTGGCAATGAGCTTGCCGTCTATGCTGCGCAATACCGTAACCGATGGTACATCGGGTTTCGAATAGCTGTCAATAAAATAATTCTTTGAAGGCGATAATGTAACGGTATGATTGCCACTTTCAGGCGTAAGCACGGCGAAATGTTTGCCATCAAACCCTACGCGGCACAACTGCCCGAAATATGGATTTTCTGCCTCGCGGCCATCGGCCATAAAGTAGATCATCCGGCGCTTTTCATCTACATCAACTACTTTGGTTACTACCCAGTCGCCCTTTGTGATGATGTTTTTTACTTTGCCGGTTTGTGCATCGTATAAGTACAAGTGGCCCCAGTTATCGCGTTCCGAGAACCAGATGATTTCATTTGTTTTTGCCAGGTACTTCCAGTTGGCGCCTCCCCAGCCCGATTCATATTGCGTAGGTACTGTTTCTTCGAACACCTCGCGCACTGCGCCGGTATTGGCGTCGGCAATGCGAACTTTTTCATTCTTATGGTCGCGGGTTGTTGAAATAAAGGCCAGTTTACTGCCGTCTTCGCTCCAGTTCACATCCTCCATTGAAACATCGTCGCTAAAGGTTGAGCGGTGCGTATCCGGCGGAATCTGCAATACGATAACTTTAGGCTCATCTACATTGATAACAACCCTTTGAATGGTAGCAACTACCTTATCGCCCGGAAATGGGTATTTCCATGCCTTTAAGGTTGGCTTGCCTACGTTGGTGGTAACCAGGTACATATCGCTAACATCGCGCTCATCCTGTTTAAAAGTGGCTATTTTTTTTGAGTCGGGCGACCAAAGTAGTATTGCCCTGTCGCTGCTTGTCCAGCCGGCGTTGTCTGTTGCGTAACCATCGTTCTTAACGCCGTCGGTGGTGAGCTGGGTTTCTTTCCGTGTTTTAACGTCACGCACCCAAAGGTTATAATCTTTTATAAAAGCAGACTTTTGGCCGTCGGGTGATAACACCTCATTACCGCCGCCGCGCCTGCCGCCGCCTCTTGATTGCCGCCCTTCCGAGGTTTGTGCAGTGGAATTATCCTCTGCCAATTGGTTGTCGCTACGCTCATATTTCCATTTTTTACCATCTGCCTGGAAGGTTACGTATTTGTCATCATCAGTAAAGCCAATGCTTTGGAAAGGCAGCATGAGTGCATTATATTGTTTGCCCGTAGCTTTTGAAAGCGCTGCGGCCAGTTTTATTTGATCAAAAGCACCTGAGATGGTTTTTTTAGCCGGATCAACCAGGATGAATTCGCTACCCCGGGCATTCAAATCCCGGAACCAGAACTTATCGCCCGGCAGCCAGTTAGGGCGTACATCGCCATGGTCAACGAGCGGCTGGGTGTTGTAGCTCATAAAGCTTTCGGCACGCTCATAATCTTTATCGGTTAATACCCGGCCCTGCTGGGCATATGCGGATAATGCTACTGCAAAAAGGGGCATCGTAAATAGAAATTTATTCATGGATGGTATAATAAATATGAATGTCAGTTAAGAGTCCAAATTACTGTAAATAAATGATGTTTTACAAATGGGGTGGGTAACGGAATTGTGAATGAAGTTTGTATTTGTACAAATTCCCTACCTGGATAGTTGTTATATCTTTTTGCAAACTATTTGACTTGTTGAAATAGGTAAACCCGCTTTATCATAGGCAATAAGCCCTATGTTCGCAGCATTATGTTTTTTCATTTCCTCGTCAATATATAAGTTTAATTCGAAGTTATTATGTTGGTTGTCCTGTAGATGGTATTTTACTTCATTTTGATATAGTTCAGTTTTTAATATTTTTAATTTATTAGTGATTTTTCTGCGTACGCTAACCGAATTTTGATTGAAAATGAAAACATACATGCCTTTTCCGTGCGCTACAGTCCTGAAACGCTGAGAACTCTGACTTTTATTAAAGAAACGAGCGAAAAATACTTTTTCAGATTTATAGATAGCAATCGGTTTAGATTGAGCAAAGGATAATAGAAAAGAAAAACTTAAAAATGCTGCGATAAGTAGGCTAAAGCTTCTTTGTGCCATGAATTTAAAAGTTTGTTTAAATATAAAATTTATATAATCAATATAACACTGTCGAATCTATTAATTAAAACATCTTTTTTTAAACAAAAAAAAGGTCTAACAACAGGGTCAAAATATATAGTTGTAAATGTTTTTTGCAACTATTAGGTTACTGCTTGTGGCAACCTAAACAAGGTAATGCGTAATAATATCCTGCGGTATCTTAGCGCCGCGGCCGGTGGCCATATCGATCATGGTGTAATCGAACCAGCCATCGCAGCATATTTTTTTGGTGGCTTTATTGGTAATGCTGAATTTTACCCGGCAGCCTTTTTCGTCGATGGTTTCGATACCTGTTTTTACAATGAAGTAATCGCTCATGGTTAGGGCGCGTTTATAATCCACATAGGCGGTGCGCACCACCCAACCAAAGCCCCGCTCCATAAACTTTTCCATGGGCATACCGTAGCAGCGTTCCATCTGGTCGTACCGGGCGGCAAGCACATAGTCAAAGTATTTGCTGTTGTGTACATGCTGAAACATATCGATATCATCAGGCCGCACACGGAATTCGGTTTCGAAGGTAGCGTAGGTGGGATTCATTGTTGTAAAGTTAAATGTTGTAAAGTTGAAATGTTGTAATACCGGCTAAATAACATTGCAATATTCCAACTTTGCAACATTACAACAAACTGTTGCACAAATGCAATAGTTTCCATACCTTTGCACCTCAATTAATCAAATTATTTACGCTTTAATATTATTCAGGTAATGTATTTAAGTACAGAAGCAAAAGCAGAGATTTTTGCAAAACATGGTAAAAGCGCTGCCGACACAGGTACAGCCGAAGGTCAGGTAGCATTATTTACCTATCGTATTGCTCACTTAACCGGGCATTTAAAAAAGAACAAACATGATTTTTCAACGCAATTGTCGCTGCAAAAACTAGTTGGTAAACGCCGCGCATTGCTCGCTTACCTGTTCAAAAAAGATATTGAAAGATACCGTGCCATCATTAAAGCTTTACAGCTTAGGGATATCATTAAGTAACCTTTCTGGATTTTTCTTAAAAAGCCATCTCATTTTAGGAGATGGCTTTTTACATTTAACCATCATGAGCTGCCATTAAAATCAAATAAGCTTATGATAGCTTCAATTCCGCTGAAAAGCGAATTGCTTTATTGAAAATCAAAGTACAAATAACATACAAACCGGTGTGCTCTAAAGATGAAAAGCACATCACAACAAAAAAAAGATGAGTTACAAAGCAATTAAAAAAGTTATTGATTTAGGTGACGGCCGCACCATTGAGATCGAAACAGGGAAACTGGCCAAGCAAGCAGACGGCTCGGTAGTAATTAAGATGGGTGATACCATGTTACTGGCTACTGTAGTGTCGAACGTTGAAGCAAAAGAAGGTGTTGATTTTTTACCACTTTCGGTTGATTACCAGGAGAAATACGCGTCAACAGGCCGTATCCCGGGTGGTTTTTTACGCCGCGAGGCACGTTTGTCAGACTATGAGGTTTTAATTTCACGTTTGGTTGACCGTGCTTTACGCCCGATGTTCCCGGAAGATTATCATGCGGATACGCAGGTGATGATCTCGTTGATTTCGGCCGACAAAGATATTATGCCGGATTGCCTTGCCGGTTTGGCGGCATCGGCTGCTTTAGCTGTTTCGGATATCCCGTTCAACGGACCGATATCTGAAGTTCGTGTAGCTAAAGTTGATGGCCAGTTAATTATCAACCCAACGTTATCACAATTACAGACTGCTACTTTAGAATTTATCGTAGCCGGTTCGGAGCATGACGTCAACATGGTTGAGGGCGAATCGAAAGAAATACAAGAAGAAGAGCTGGTTGAAGCGATAAAATTTGCACACGCTGCCATTAAGGTTCAGTGTTTAGCGCAAAAAGAATTGACTGAAGAAGTGGGTAAAACCGTTAAACGCGTTTACAGCCACGAAAACAGCAACGAGGAATTAAAGAAAGCGATTTACGCTGCTACATACGACCAGGTTTATGCAATTGCTGGTTCGGCATCTGCTAAAGATGAGCGTGCAGTTAAGTTCAAAGAGGTTCGCGATACCTATATCGAAACTCTTGGCGAGATTGACGACGTAACCAAATTCCTGGCAAAAAAATATTACCATGATGTGGAGTACGATGCGATACGTAACCTGGTACTGGATGAAGGCAAACGTTTAGACGGCCGTTCAACCACCCAGATCCGCCCGATATGGAGCGAGATCGGCTACCTGCCATCGGCACACGGTTCTGCCGTATTTACCCGTGGCGAAACACAGTCATTAACCACCGTTACCTTAGGTGCTAAGGATGATGAGCAAATGATTGACGGTGCGTTTATCAATGGCTACCAAAAATTCCTTTTACATTATAATTTCCCGGGTTTCTCAACCGGCGAGGTTCGCCCGAACAGGGGAGCTGGACGTCGCGAGATCGGCCACGGTAACTTGGCCATGCGTTCGTTAAAGCAGGTATTGCCGCAGGAAGATGAGAATCCATACACTATCCGTATCGTTTCTGATATCCTGGAGTCAAACGGTTCATCGTCAATGGCAACGGTTTGCGCCGGAACATTGGCACTGATGGATGCTGGTGTTAAAATTAAGTCGCCGGTATCAGGTATCGCGATGGGTTTGATCACCAACGAAATGGGAACCAAATATGCTATCCTATCCGACATATTGGGTGATGAAGATCACTTAGGGGATATGGACTTTAAGGTTACAGGTACCGAAAATGGTATCGTTGCCTGCCAGATGGACCTAAAGATCAATGGTTTATCATACGAAGTATTAGGTAAGGCTTTACACCAGGCGAAAGAAGGCCGTCTTCATATCTTAAACGAAATGAAGAAGACCATTGATAAGCCACGTGAGGACTACAAACCACATGCTCCACGTATTATCACCATCCGTATCGATAAAGAATTTATTGGTGCAGTTATCGGGCCAGGAGGAAAGATCATCCAGGAAATGCAGCGCGAAACAGGTGCAACCATCTCAATCGAGGAAGTTGGAAACCAGGGCGTTGTTCAAATATTTGCTGATAACAAGGAGTCGATCGATAAAGCTGTTACCCGCATTAAGAATATTGCTGCAAGGCCAGAAGTTGGTGAAATTTACGAAGGTAAAGTAAGATCGATCATGCCGTTCGGCGCGTTCGTGGAGATCATGCCGGGTAAAGACGGATTGCTGCACATATCCGAAATTGACCACCGCAGGATCGAAACAATGGACGGTATATTTGAAGTGGGCGACGAAGTCCGCGTAAAATTGCTTGATATTGACAAGCAAGGCAAATTGAAACTTTCACGCAAGGCATTATTGCCACGCCCGGAAGTGAATAAGAATTAATAAACGATTGATTTTCCGTTAACCGGGACGTTTAATCTTAATTGATTTTGGAAATAATTTAAACAAGACCCTCTATATGAGGGTCTTGTTTTTAAAAGGCTATTTTTTTGAAAATAATTAAAACAAATTTGACTGTTTTTGCTTCAAATAGCTATTAGCCGCAATCCCCGCCTGTATTGAAATGACGTTTATCAATAACCCCCTAGAATTTGTCAAAAATGATCCAGCCGATGTAAAATCGTTGCCGCAGGCCGACTTGGTGCAACAGTTATTATACCAAATTGTGCGGGTTAAAGAATTAATTAAATACTACGATTCAATACCCAACGGGGCGGGCCAGCTGGGATCGGCCATACTTAATGAACTTGTTTCGGAGGCTTACGGGTCGCTGATCAATTACGATATGCCGTTAATGCAAAAATATTACGATCTTTTGCTGAACTGTGACTGAAGTCAGAAAAGTCCAAAGATTTTTTTCGGGTGAATTGTGCAGTTCAATAGACTGTGCTTTTGGAGTTTCCCGACTTTCGGACTAAAAAACTATATTTGTATTCATGAGCCACCTTATTGCCCCGTCTATTTTAGCAGCCGACTTTGCCAACTTGCAGCGCGATATTGAAATGATCAATAAAAGCGAGGCCGATTGGGTACATGTTGATATAATGGATGGCGTATTCGTTCCAAATATATCGTTCGGTTTTCCGGTGGTTAAAGCGGCAAAAAAACATGCTGAAAAGCCGTTTGATGTTCATTTAATGATCGTTGAGCCCGACCGTTACCTTGAAAATTTCAAAGAGACAGGGGCTAACGGCATCACGGTTCACTACGAGGTATGCCCAAACCTGCATCGTACCATACAGCATATAAAAGAACTGGGCTGCCGCGCGGGTGTTGCACTTAACCCGCATACACCTGTTGCATTACTGGAAGATATTATCACCGACCTGGATATGGTTTTAATCATGTCGGTAAATCCCGGGTTTGGGGGACAGCAATTTATCGGGAATACCTATAAAAAAATAAGAGACGTTAAAGCGTTGAGCCGCAGGTACAATCCTGATATGCTTATCGAAGTGGATGGAGGCGTTGACGAACACAATGCGGCCAAACTGATCGAAGCCGGGGCAAACGTTTTAGTAGCGGGTAACTCCGTGTTTTCGGCCCCCGATCCTTCGGCAGCTATCGCTCATTTGAAACATCCATCAGGAATATTACGTTAATAGTATCAGCCTCGCAACAAACGGGATGTATTTTTGAAAATATTCAAATCCGCGACGACAATTGTTTGTTTATTGTATGATTATTCTAAAAAAGTAAATAATCATTATATACTTTATCAAATTCTTTAACTTCGGCCCGTCTTGAGTTTATACTTGTTTTATTTAGTTTAATCCGGACATTCAATCTTTAAAATATGAAACATAACTTTGGTGCCGGACCGGGCATTTTACCTCATGAAGTATTAAAGCAGGCAGCTGCAGCAGTGGTTGATTTTGGCGGGATCGGCCTGTCTATCTTAGAAATATCTCACCGTTCACCTGAATTCGAAAGTGTTTTGGATGAGGCGGTTAGTCTTGTGAAAGAATTGTTCAATGTACCCAAAGGATATTCCGTATTGTTTTTGCAGGGTGGCGCAAGCACACAGTTTGCTTTAGCTCCTTATAATTTGTTGCCCGAAGGTGGTAAAGCCGCTTACCTGGAAACAGGCGTGTGGGCAAACAAAGCTATTAAAGAAGCCAAATTCTTTGGCGAAACTGTAGTAGTAGCAACATCAAAGGATAGTAACTTTTCTTACATCCCGAAGGATTTTGAAATACCGGCTGATGCAGCTTATTTCCACATCACATCCAATAATACTATTTACGGTACGCAATCACAAAGTTTTCCTAAATCTCCCATACCGATGGTGTGTGACATGTCGTCGGATATATTCAGCCGCAAGGTCAATGTTGCCGATTTTGGCCTCATTTATGCCGGTGCACAAAAAAACATGGGCCCTGCTGGGGTAACTTTGGTTATCGTAAAAGACGAGCTATTAGGTAAAACCGGCCGCAAAATACCGGCTATGTTCAATTATCAAACACAAATTGAGGGCGGTTCGATGTACAACACCCCGCCGGTGTTTGCTATTTATGTATCTATGCTTACGCTGAACTGGCTTAAATCAAAGGGCGGGGTAGAGGCAATAGAGAAAGAGAATATTGCCAAAGCCAGGGTACTGTACGAGGAAATTGACCGTAATCCATTCTTTAAGGGCGTATGTAAAACCGAAGACCGTTCGCACATGAACGTTTGTTTCGTAATGGAAAACCCTGAGCATGAAAAACCCTTCCTGAAACTTTGCGACGATAAAGGCATTGTTGGCATAAAAGGCCACCGCAGTGTAGGCGGTTTCAGAGCATCGATATATAACGCATTGCCCATCACCAGCGTTTATGTACTGATTGATGCCATGCAGGAATTTGCAGAAAAGAATAAACAACAGGCACAATAGTTCAGTGGTTCACTGGTTCATTAGTTCATTGGTATGCGAGGCGTGCGAACTGAATTAGTAAAACCAATGAACTAATGAACAAATAAACAATTGAACTAAAAAGATGATAAAGATATTAGCTAACGACGGGATAGACCCCGCAGGAAAGCAACTTTTGGAAGAAGCAGGTTTTATTATTGATACCAATAATATCCCGCAGGAAGAGCTTGCGGCTAAGCTGCAAGATTACGATGGTATTACTGTTCGCAGCGCTACTAAAGTGCGCAAGGCTTTAATTGACGCCTGTCCCAACCTTAAGGTAATTGGCCGGGGTGGTGTAGGTATGGATAACATCGATGTAGCGTATGCAAAGGAAAAAGGTGTTGCCGTTTATAACACCCCTGCATCGTCATCGTTATCGGTAGCCGAGCTGGTGTTTGGCCACCTGTTTACAGGGGTCAGGTTTTTGCAGGACAGCAATCGTAAAATGCCGATTGAAGGTGCCACAAAATTTAACGATCTGAAAAAGGCATACGCCAAAGGCAGTGAACTGCGCGGTAAAACGCTGGGCATTTTAGGCTTCGGGCGTATTGGCCGCGAGGTTGCAAAAATTGCGCTGGGTATTGGTATGGATGTAATGGCATACGACCTTTTTCCCTTTAACCCGGAACTTGAATTGGAATTGGGCGGTGGAACGAAAGTAAAGATCACCGTAAAAACAGCTACCCAGGCAGAAATTATAAAACAAGCTGATTTTATAACTATTCATACACCGTTCGTTGATAAGCCTATTATCGGTTCCAGCGAATTTGAGCAAATGAAAAAAGGCGCAGGTGTGGTTAACTGCTCACGCGGCGGGTTGATAGACGAGGAAGCGCTGATAACTGCGTTAGACAGCGGTAAAATAGCATTCGCGGCGCTTGACGTGTTTGACAATGAGCCAACCCCGCGTGTCGATATCCTTGCTCACCCAAAGATCTCATTAACCCCGCATATTGGTGCATCAACCAACGAGGCCCAGGAAAGAATAGGGCTGGAGCTGGCCAATTTGATCATCGGGCACTTTAAGAAATAACTCTCCAAATCGTCATTGCGAGGAACGAAGCAATCTCTAAGCTATACAGGGCATGCGGCACGGGTATCATGTCAGTTATCCGTCCAATGATTTGCGTGTGTAGAGATTGCTTCGTTCCTCGCAATGACGCTTACTTAAAGGATATAATTTACTCCTTTTTCCGGGATCGTTACCCCATATCCATCTTCTTCCAATGCTCCGGCGAGCAAAGTCATGCTTGCAGCTTCGCCATGTACCAGGAAGATGTTTTTAAGCTTTCCTTTATCCAGTTGTTTAACGGTATTCATTAAGTCGTCGTGGTCGCCGTGCGCGCTTAATACGTCGGTTTGTTTGATGGTGGCATAAACCGCCAGCTCGCGGTCTTTGATATGTACGATGGGGTCGCCGCGCAATAAACGGTGGCCCAGGGTACCTTTGGCGCAATAGCCGATAAAAAGAATGGTGCAATAATAATTCTGAATATTGTAAAACAGGTGATCCTGTATACGGCCGCCGTCCAGCATGCCTGCCGACGAAATGATAACACATGGCTCAAAATAATTCGAAACCTGCCTGCTGTCCTTCAGCGTCTCAACATAAGTAAGGTTATCGAACTCAAACTCATCGCCGCGTTTCCGGTAAAATTCCTGCGCCTCGCCGTTAACGAGCGAATGGTATTTCCTGAATACTTCGGTTGACCGTGATGCCAGTGGGCTATCCACAAATACTTTTACCGGCGGCAATAAACCCGAGCTGAATATCTTGTTTAACGAATAAACTAGCGATTGTGTACGGCCGATACTAAAAGCCGGGATGATCAACCGTCCCTGTTCTTTTATACACGCTTTTTCGATCACCTCGATGAGGGTTTGTTCAACCGTTTTGTCCTTGGTGTGATAGCGTCCGCCATAGGTTGATTCAATCACGAGGTAATCAACCGGGGGCAATTCCTGCGGGTCGTCGAGCACCGGGTAATTTTTACGGCCGACATCGCCGGTGAAGGCTACAGTCTTTTCAACGCCATCCTCATTTATCTTTAATACCGCCGCCGCCGCGCCAAGTAAATGGCCAACGGGTACAAACGTGAGCTCAACGTTTTCATTAACCCGGAAAGGCCTGTTAAAACCAATGGTTACAAACCGCTCAACAGTATCCATTACGTGCTTTTGCAGGTATAACGGCTGCGCGCCTGTATTAAATTTGCCTTTTCCATTCTTGCGGCCCTTATTGGCTTTCCGCATAAATAAGTTGACAGAATCGAGCAGCAACAATTCGGTTAGGTCAGCAGTTGGAGGGGTACACAGAATTTGACCGGAATAACCCAAGCGTACCAGCGTAGGCAAATTTCCCGAATGGTCGATATGCGCATGCGTCAATATCACCAGGTCAATATCAGCCGGATCAAAGGGAAAGTTTTCGTTGGATTGTATGCTGCGGTCCTTCTCGTAATCAAGTCCGCAATCCACTAATATTTTATATTGGCCCGCCTCCAGCAAATGCATGCTCCCGGTTACCTGGCGTGCCGCCCCGTGTATCGTTAATTTCATCCTTTTAGTTCACTCGTTCATGGGTTCATTAGTTCATTGGCCTGCTTCGTTAGTTCGTATTCATGTATCTGAAATACCACTTATGAATTAATGAACAAGTGATCCAATAAACCGTCCCGCAAACTTATTATTAATGTTGTAAGATTTGCATGTGTGCCGGTAGTTATTTTAGCTGAATATCATGGCAATCACAACCAATATACCCAAGATGCCAATATTTACTGACTATCGGCATATCAATATTATAACCCCTTGCCCCACACATTATAAAAGCCTATTTTTATCTTAACATAAATTTCAGGACATGAAGACAGGTAAATTCTCACGCCGTAGTTTTATACGTGCCGGTTCTGTTGGCATTGGCGCTTTAGCGCTTAATCCGGCTTTATCATCACTGGCGGCTCCGGCTCTGCATTCAGAGAAAAAATTGGGCATAGCTTTAGTTGGATTGGGTAATTACAGCTACGGGCAGCTTGCGCCGGCTTTGCAGCATACACAAAACTGTTACCTTGCAGGTATCGTCACCGGCACACCGTCAAAAGCTGCGGACTGGTCAAAAAGATATAACATTCCTGAAAAGAATATTTACAACTATCACAACTTTGATGATATCGCGCATAACCCGGATATCGACATCGTGTACGTCGTATTGCCCGTTTTTTTGCATAAAGAATATACTATCCGCGCGACAAAAGCAGGCAAGCATGTGATATGCGAAAAGCCCATGGCCCTCAATGCCCGGGAGTGTGAAGAGATGATAGCCGGCTGCAGGAAGGCTGATCGCTTGCTTTCAATAGGCTACCGGCTGCATTTTGAGCCGCATACCATTGAAGTGATGCGTCTTGGGCAAAAACATGTGTTCGGCAAAGTTACCCGTATTGATACCGGGAATGGCTTTACCTATCGCGGCGACCCCAATGCATGGCGGCTAAAAAAAGCGCTGGCAGGGGGCGGGGGCTTAATGGATATGGGTGTTTACAGTATACAAGGCACCCGCTACACCTTAGGACAGGAACCGATTGCGGTAAAAGCCACCCAGGAAAAAACACGCCCGGATTTCTTTAAGGAGGTAGACGAAACTATTTTCTGGGAACTGGAATTTCCCGGCGGGTTTAAAACCACGGGCAAGTCGAGCTATAACCACGACTGGAGTTATTTAAAGGTGGAGGAAGAACACGGCAAATTTGAACTTGGCCCGGCATTTGGTTATGGCGGCATTGACGGCAGCGTGAACGGCAAGCAAATGCCCTTTCCCCAAATCATACAGCAGGCTGCACAGATGGATGATTTTGCGCAATGTGTGCGGCAAAACAAAATATCCCGCGTCCCCGGCGAAGAAGGTTTGAAGGATATGAGGGTAGTGGATGCAATTTACCGGAGCCTGGATTCGGGGAAATGGGAGCGGATTGGTTGATTGGGTTTATTAGGTTGATAAGTGAGTGGTTATATGCGTAACTTTCAAATTCGATTCATTTGCTAATTTCGATCACGTAGCTTATTATTAAAAACTTAATCAACCACTTAACCATTCACCAAATCAACTAATTAAACCATGCTTTTCCCCGAAGATTTTTTGCATTATGTTTGGAAGTTCAGGCTTTTTGACCGGCTGAATCTTCAAACCAATGACGGCGCGGAATTGGAAGTACTTTCCGCAGGCGCACATAATTCCCATTCGGGGCCTGATTTTCAAAATGCGCGGATACGAATAGGAGACACGGTTTGGGCTGGAAATGTAGAAGTGCATGTTTCGTCATCCGACTGGCATAAACATGGGCACATGACAGACAATGCCTACAATAACGTGATACTCCACGTGGTTTACCGCGATGACCAGCCATTAATATTAGATAACGGCCGGCGTGTGCCAACGCTTGAATTGCAAAATCGCATTCCGGCAGAGTTGTATAACCGGTACCATAATCTTGCTTTTGGCAGTCAATCCATTATTCCCTGCGAAACAACTATCGCCTCAGTTGATCGTATTACCATGCAAAACTGGCTTACACGAGTTTTAATAGAGCGGCTTGAAAAACGGGCGACCACGGTTACCCGCGAGCTGGATCTGAACAGGGGAGATTGGGAAGAAACGTTTTACCAGTTTTTAGCATCGAACTTTGGTTTTAAGATCAATGCCCTGCCTTTTGAATTGCTCGCAAAATCATTGCCGCAAACCATTCTGGCAAAGCATAAAAACAATCCGTTCCAGGTCGAGGCGCTTATATTTGGCCAGGCTGGTTTTTTAAACGAACCGCTAACCGACAAATATCCGCAAAAGCTAAAAAAGGAATACGATTTCCTGCGCAAGAAATATAAGCTTCAACCTATTGAAAACCATTTGTGGAAATTTATGCGGATGCGCCCTCAAAATTTCCCGACGATAAGGCTGGCACAATTTGCCGCGCTTGTGGTGCAGTCAAACCATCTCTTTTCAAAAGTGTTAGAGATCAACGACGTTAAACAATTGCGGGATTTGTTTACAGAGATCAAGGTAAATGATTATTGGGAAAACCATTATCGTTTTGATACTGAATCTCCGCCCTCTTCGAAAAATTTGGGTAAGGCTTCCGTTGACGTATTGCTGTTGAATACACTGGCATTATTTTTATTTAGTTACGGCAGGCATAACCAGTTACAGCATTACATTAACCGCAGCCTGCAGTTACTTGAAAATTTGCCCAATGAAAACAATACTATAATAGCAGATTTTGGTACATTAGGGGTCAAAATAAAAACGGCGTTCGAGTCGCAGGCACTGCTGGAGTTAAAAAATAATTATTGTAATTATAAGAAATGCCTGCAATGCGGCGTTGGTAATAAGATATTAAAATTAGGCTGATATGTTGCAAAGGATACTTACTTTTTTCGAAAGATACTCATTTGGGGTATGTACCTATTTGGGCGAAAAATTTAATATTTCGATAGCCAAGATCAGGCTGTTTTTTATTTACTCCTCATTTTTGGCCGTTGGCTTTCCATTGATATTTTACATTTTCGCCGGTATTGTTCTCGATATCCGCAACTATGTAAAAAAGGTGCATACCCGGATTATGGATCTATAAGATTTCGGATTTTTCGCTTTTGTTTTTTTTAAGGTGTTCAAGAAGGCTTCGCCGTTTCGGAATTTCGATTTTTCATGTTTTAATCTGTTTTTCAAAGGTATTCAAGAGTGCTCCGCCGTTTCGGATTTTAAATGCTGCACTTATTACTTTTCCCGGCACAAATTCATCACATGGCAGCGCTGGTTAATTCTTATTCTGACTGCTAATATCAAAATCTATGTTCCGTAGGAACATTTGGTTGGTAGCATCGTATGAATTTTATTCTGCGTTCCGTAGGAACGCGTGGTGCTGTGCGTTATTCCGATTGTTTAAAGATTGTATTGTTCATCCGTTAAAACACCAATCGTTCCTATGGAACGAAAAAAGGGGAAATCTTTTTCTACCAACCAAATGTTCCTACGGAACAAAATCACTACGTGCCGGCAGTAAAAAGATTGCTCCCCAAAACAAGAACCAGCCGAAATTTCGATTTAGGATTTATCGGGCTTAACAGGCTACTTTTCCGGGTACAAATGCATCACCTGGCCGCCGCCGGATGCCAGAACCATGTTCATGGCAGTTTTCCTTGTAATATGTTTTACTTGTTTAACCAGGTGGTTCAAATTCGGATCTGAGGACGGCGCGTCGGCCCATATTTCGGCGGTATAGTTTCCTTCAGGTAAGAAATCAAAAGTAACATTGATCGTGCGGTCAGCGTGGTTGGTAATTGCCCCCACATACCAGTCATTACCCTTTCTTCTTGCTATAGCCAGCCGTTCGCCCGGCTTTGCATCTATTACATGCGTTTCGTCCCAGGTGGTGGGCACCTGTTGTATAAACTCGAACCCCGGCTCGCCGATGTAGGCATCGGGATTGTCGCATACCATGCCCAGCGCGTTTTCAAGCACGACATACATGGCCAGCATGTGGCAACGCGTGCCTTGCACATATGGGCGGGTGTAATGAACTTTAAATTGCGAAGGCGATGCAGCTCTGAAACCGCCCAAATGATAGTCAGTTGAGCCAGCTAGCAGACGGGTAAAGGCTATGTTTATATCAGCATCCGGATTTACAAGGTCATTCCATTTATCGTTCTCGTAATTTAGGGTGCCTTCACGTGTAAATTCATTTGGCCAGGTGCGGGCTTCGCCCGTTGGCTTGTATGCACCGTGAAACTGTATGTGCAGATGATGCTGTGCTGCTTTCCGCAATATCTCCTCCTGCATGTTTACCATTTCCTGGTCGTCGCGGTCCATAAAATCGCACATCAGGCCTTTTATGCCCCATTTTTCATATTGAGCGAAGGTTTCGTCGAGTTTTGGATATAAAGCATAAAAATGTACCCACACCCGTATACCCACACCTTTCTTAGCTGCGGAATCGCAAAGTTGCTGCATGTTAAGGCCGGGAACTGCTTTCGACGGGTCGGCGTGAGGGCCGGGCTGAAAACCCGCGCCGTCGTTCACGTACCACTCGTGTAAACCATGTTCAACTACCGAATGATATTCGATGCCGTATTTAGCGCAAAAGTTGGCATAGTACATATTGGTCTCATAATTATTGCCGGGCGCGTTGATGGAGTCGGCAACCACGTTACCATTCCACCAGGGGAACGTAGTTTTACCCGGCTTTAACCACGAAACATCTTTTATTTTGCACGGCTCATTTAAATTGGTCAGAATATTTGATTCGAGGAACGCACCCGGTTTGTCGCTGATCATCATTACGCGCCACGGCGTGTTGTGGGGTAAAGTAGCTTTTACTTTTATTTCGGTTTGATGGGGCAGGGGCGACAGTCGGCTTTCGAGTACGCCGTTATGTTTCATTAAATACATGCCTGCATAGTCGTGCAAATTAGCTTCTGTTATCGCCATATACAGCCCTTTCGGAAACTCGAATAACACGGGCATATCCATCAACGTATCGGCTTTTAAATCGCTGAGGATTGTTTTGGTGTATAAGCCCTCGTGCGAGGTGGTGTAGTTTTGCCGTAAAAGCGCCGTCATCACCGGGTTTTGGGTAAGATTAAATGCATCCACCTCATCAGTGACATTAACCATTTGAGCCCATTTATCCTGTTTTGGGATAACATAGCGAAACGCCGCACCGTCGTTAAATACACGTACTTCGATATCCAACGTGCGTTGAGCGCCACCCGATTCCTTTACGGGGATAATAATACGGTTACTCTCGCTATGCACTTTACTGACCTTGCCTATGATCAATTGATAGTCATCTGTTATTCTTTCAGGATGAGCCGATGAAGTGATTAGGCTATTGTTAAACTTACCGCCTTCTTTAAAGCTGATATTCAGCCGGGATTTACCGACCATTAAAACACCTTTATAAGATACGCTATAGTACAGGCCAGCCTTATCGCTGCTTAGTGAAAATTTGATCCTGGAATCCGGGGACGTAACGGTGATGGTTTTGGCAGCGAGTGCATTTGCCGAGATCGCTAAAAACAACAGGATAAAAAAGCGGGAAACAGGTGACATATATTTAATGAACGTAGTGAACGATAAATGTAAAACTATTTACCATTCCGCTCAAAAAAATGTCAATTTGGGCTATGGCGGGGGCGCACCGGCAAACTCCTAAGATGCAGAGCTGCAAGCTGACCACATATTATTCGTCCTGTCCGCCTTTCGGCGGAAAGATTGCCGGGCAGCCCCCGCCATAGTTATAGCTAAATGCTATCAAATTAATTTTCCGGTCTTCACCGCATCCTGCAGGTTGCTAACCCTGAATTTTGGTTTGTAAATGCGCTGAGACAAACGCTTCACCCACGAGGATTGATAACCGAATATCGCCTTAATAATGTTTACGCCCGCCGAGCCGGTTGGGTAGCCATACTTATACCAGCTGAATTTTGATTGATCAATGTGGAATTGTTCGGCAAACTCGGCGATAAAAAGATCCATTTCAATATCAACAATATCAAGGTTCAGGTCGATACTGGTATCCAGGCTAAGCGAGCAGGGATCAACTTTTCGTATCCTGTACTTTGTGCAATAGTCAACGATGAAGTTTTTTAATTGAGGATGTATCTGTTCCATTTAAGTTTTCGAAACATTTACCCTATTAGACGACGATATTTCGTGAAGGTTGCACCCTTCACCGGGATTTTAAATATTTTTTTCCATCACGATCAACTCGATGTGCTGTCGCGGCTCGCCGAATTTTTTACCATGGTGAAAAGGCTCGATCTCGCCGGTTGCTTTAAATCCCCGGCGTTCGTACCAGCTGATGAGTTCCTGGCGGGTACTGATAACCGTCATAGTTAGGGTGTGGCAATTCAATGCTTTTGCATGCTCCTCTGCCGCCAAGAGTAAAGCGCGGCCAATGCCTTTATCCTGTAATTCCGGCGAAACGCTGAACATGCCGACATACAGCCTTGGCGCCCGGACTTCGAGGTATACGCAGCCGGTTATCTGCCCGTCGCTCTCTGTGTTTTTAAGGATGATAATATTGTGGTCATCAAAATAACCGTTTAAGGTTTCCTCATCAATGCGGGAACCATCCAGCAGATCAGCTTCAGTGGTCCAGCCTTTTTTAGAATTTTCGCCGCGGTAGGCGCTGTTAACCAGTGTATTTAATGCTGTGACGTCGGTGCGGGTAGCTTTTGTAATGGGCATAACTTCTTTTAGAGTGTTTTATAATCGTCCCGCACCGGGCTAAAAATATCGATCAGCCTGCAATCGGTTATGGCTGTGCCGCTATGCCATGCATTTGAGGGTATAACGGCAAATAAACCGGTATCCAATATTTGTGGTATTTCGTTTACGGTTAGTTCGAATTTGCCTTCGATCACAAATGAACATTGCTGGTGAACATGCTGATGCCGCCGAACGGAGCAGCCGGCTTTTACTTCGATGAAGTTTATTGTGTTGTTTTCGGTATGGATGAGTTTTGAGAAAAAGCCCGGAGCAATTTCCTTGGTTGCGATATCGCTGAATTGGCGGAAAATTGAGGTGTCCATAAATGCAATGTTAACCAAATTAAAAATTTATACGAAATGTCAACTTGTATAATGTTGCAGTGTTTATTAGTAGTTTTACTACTACATCGCAAAACCAAACGGGCCGAACTAAGTTTAAACTTATAATCGGCTATCTATATTTTAACTATGGCATTTATTGATTATTACCAAACCTTAGGCATTACAAAAACCGCGTCTGATAAAGACATTAAAAACGCCTATCGCAAACTGGCACGTAAATATCATCCCGACTTAAACCCAAACGATGCCGCAGCCAACAAAAAGTTTCAGCAGCTGAATGAGGCAAACGAAGTTTTGAGCGATCCCGAGAAACGCAAGAAGTACGATAAGTACGGCGAAAACTGGCAGCGCGGCGAGGAATATGAACAGTACACCCGGCAGCAGCAGCAGCAAAGCAGGTCGCAAGGTGGTTACGGTGGCGGACAAGGCGGGGGCTTTGAAGGGTTCGGCGGCGGTGAGGATTTTTCCGATTTCTTTCAATCCATGTTCGGGCAGGGCGGCGGGTCGGCACGGGGCAGGCAGCAGGCGAAATACCGGGGACAGGACTATAATGCCGAACTGCGTTTGACTTTAAAAGACTCCGCGGAAACGCATAAACAAACCCTCACCGTTAACGGTAAAAACATAAGGATAACGATACCGGCGGGTGTTGAAAACGGACAGACAATAAAAATTGCCGGCCACGGAGGCCCGGGTGTAAATGGCGGCCCGGGAGGCGACCTGTATATAACCTTTATTATTGCCGACGACCCGCGTTTTAAACGAAACGGAAGCGACCTATACGCTACAACAAAAGTAGACCTTTACACCGCTATACTTGGCGGCGAGGTTACGGTTGACACGCTGACCGGCAAAGTGAAAATAAAAGTAAAGCCCGAAACCCAAAACGGCACCAAGGTGAAGCTGGCCGGCAAAGGCCTGCCCGTTTACAAAAAAGAAAGCCAATCCGGCGACCTGTATATAACCTACGATATCCAGGTCCCAACGAACCTTACCGAAAAACAGAAAAAACTCTTTGAAGAATTAGCCAAAACCGAACATTAAGCCCGAAAGGTAAACAATTGCCACCAATGAACTAATGAACAATTGAACTAATGAACCCCAAAAATGGCACGAACACATTTAATAGCAACATCGGAGATATGTAAGTATCACGAGGTAGAGTATACGTTTATTCATTCGTTAGAAGAAGCGGGATTGCTGCAGGTGACCGTAGTTGACCAAACACCCTACATCAGCGACGAAGACTTGCGGCGGCTGGAGCAGATGATACGGATGCACCACGAGCTTGAGATAAACATTGCGGGTATTGAAGCCATAACCCATTTGCTGCAGCGCATTGAGCAAATGCAGGAAGAAATGCGGGTGCTAAGAAACAGGGCCCGGCTTTAACTTCCGGATTATCTTTTCCCTGACAGGAAACCATGCAGGGCATTTTGTGTAAATGCCGATAATACCAGTTCGCCGCTTATCGCTGCGCGTTCTTTCAGCAGCTCATCCCAGTCGGCGGTGCCTTCCCAAAGTATTTGCTTTAAGCCGCCAAGCGCATCTGGGTGATAGGAGGCGAGCTTTTGGCTCAGTTCCTCCAGTGCGGTATCTAAAGCGGCTATATCTGCGTAAACTTCATTAAATAAACCTTTCTCCTTTGCCCATTGCGCGGTTTGAAAATCGCTGGCGCGGATGGTAAGTTGCGAGAATGCAGGCAAGCCGATTTTCCGGATCACCGCCGGCGAGATCACAAAAGGCCCGATACCGATGGCCAGTTCGCTTAGCTTTACAGATGCAGCTTCGGTAGCCAGGCAATAATCAGCAGCAGCAGCCAGGCCAACCCCGCCGCCAACAGCTTTGCCCTGCAAGCGGGCAATAATAATCTTCGGGGATTTACGGCAGGCGTTAACCACCGTTGCAAAGCCAGAGAAAAATGTGGCCCCTTCCTCCTTATTTTTTATTTGCAGCAATTCATCAAAACTAGCGCCGGCGCAAAAGGTACGGTCGCCGTCGCTTTTGAGTACGATGACCCGGGTTTGCGAGTCGTTACCTGCCTGGTCAATTTTATTTGCCAGCTCGGCAAGCATGGCCGATGGCAGCGAGTTTTGGGCAGGATGATAAAAGCTGATGGTGGCTACGCCATTTTGTGCGGTTGAAAGTGTTACGTTTCCGTTATTGGTTTCGGACATATATCTTTGATGATAGCGGTAAATTTAGTAATAATGGTTGAAATTGAAACTGCGCGGAAATTAGCGCTCGCATTGCCGGGCACCGAAGAAAAGGACCATTTCGGCCGGCCTTCGTTCCGGGTAAATGATCATATTTTTTCCACTTTGTGGTTAAACGAAAACCGTATGATGGTAAAGCTTACCCCGGTTGACCAGTCGGTATTTAATTCCTTTGATCCAACAGTTTTTTATCCCGTCCCCAATAAATGGGGATTAAAGGGCGCAACCTTCGTTGAATTGAACAAAGTACGACAGGATATGCTGGAGGATGCCTTGTCGCTTGCATGGCAAGGCGCGCAGCCGAAAAAATCGAAATAACCGGCGATACAAAACAATTGATAGCTTTATCCTTTGTTATACCAAAACCTTACAATTGGATTCAATTACCCATATTACATTAGGTGCTTGTGCAGGTGAGATACTGCTTGGCAAAAAGCTGGGTAAAAAGGCGCTGTTTTGGGGTGCGTTGTCGCAAAGTTTACCGGATATTGATACCGTTGGCAGCCTGGTGTTGCCCGCCGACCAGTCGTTTTTGTTTCACCGGGGTATTACACATTCGTATTTATTTGCTGTAATTGTCGGGATCGGAATGGCGTTCGCGGTGCATCGGCTGTATCGTAAAAACGAGCTTTCCTTGCCGTTCCTGATGTTTTTCTTTTGCTTCCAGCTGGCGCTGCACGATACGCTCGATATCTGCAACAGTTACGGCACCGGGCTGCTGGAGCCGTTTAGCCACCAACGGTTTTCTGTCAACTTGCTTTTTGTGGCCGACCCGCTGTTTACCATCGGGCTGTTTGTAGTTACCCTTGTTTTGATCTTTAAACCTACTACTTATAAATACCGGGCCAGGTGGGCGCTTATCGCGATAAGCATATCCGTCGTTTACCTGTGCTTTGCGGTTTTTAATAAAATTGAAATTGATAAACGGGTGGAAGCCTCATTCGCAGCAGAACATATCGCGCGGCAGCGGTATTTTACTACACCCACGCCATTTAACTGTATGCTGTGGTACGTAGTCGCGAAAGCGGATAGCCAGGAATATACCGGCTACAGTTCTATTTGGGACGATGACCGGCAAGTCATTCCGTTTGAGATGCATCCGCAGAACGATGCGCTCTTAAAGCGCGCGCCCAACCAGCAAGCCGTGCAGCACATGCTCGCTTTTGCGGAGGGGGATTATACCGTTTCGCAGCATGTCGGCGGGCTTTATTTGAATGTGTCCAGGTTTGAGCAGGTGCAGGGCTGGCGTATTAAGGATGCGCCATTTGTGTTCAGCTACTCGCTTTCGGCGAAGGAGGGGCAGGCGGGTTTGCTGCAAAAGGGGCGGTTTGCCGGGTGGAACGCCACTACTTTAAAAATATATTTGCGGAGGATAGCGGGGAGGGAAAGAATACAAACTAATAAAAAACGCCTATGACCTGGCTTATTGCTGCCTTGATCGTTTACGTGCTTATTGTGATACGCGTTTGCCTGCGCATTTTGTATGACGTGAACGACGAAACCAAAACCTTTGGCTACCTGCTTATCGCGGTTCTGCTGCCTGTGGTCGGGATCATCATTTACCTGGCAGTGGGTGCCAATTACCGCAAGGAAAAGCTCTACAGCAAAAAAATAGTGAGCGACGACCGGCTGCTGGCGCAGATAAAGGAGAAAATCATAAAAGAATCGGAACAAACATGGAGCAACGGCCAATCAGAGGTTAAAAGCCATGTTAAGCTTGCGCGGTTGCTGCTGAATGACAATAGCCCGCTTACGGGCGGCAACGAAGTAAAGCTGCTGCTGAACGGGGAAAACAAGTTCCCGGTAGTGCTTGAGGCATTGAAGGCCGCCAAACATCATATCCATATCGAGTATTATATTTTCGAGGATGACAATATCGGCAACCAGGTAGTGAATGTCCTGCTGCAAAAGGCGGCGGAAGGTGTCAAAGTGCGTTTTATTTACGACGACTTCGGGAGCCGGTCCATCCGTAAAACACTGGTGCCGCAACTGGTGGCAGGCGGGGTGGAGGCGTACCCGTTTTACAAGATATTGTTTATCGCGCTAAGCAATCGCACCAACTACCGCGACCACCGCAAAATCATAGTGATTGACGGCTGCACTGGCTTTGTGGGCGGCATCAATGTAAGTGACCGTTACATCAACGGCATTGATAAAAAACAGCTGTACTGGCGCGATACGCATTTGATGATACATGGCCCAGGCGTTTATTACCTGCAATACCTGTTCATTTGCGACTGGAACTTTTGCGCCGAACAGAAACTGCCCTTACAGGATGATTATTTCTGCACCAAAAAAACCCGTGGCGGCCAGGCCAGCGTGCAAATTGCCGCCAGCGGGCCCGACTCGGACAAGCCCACCATTATGCTTTCGCTGATGCAAACAATTGGCATGGCGCAGGAAGAGATACTGATCACATCACCCTATTTTATACCCGGCGAAAGCGTACTGGATGCCCTATGCGTAGCGGCAATGAGCGGCGTACAGGTAAAGCTGCTGGTGCCCGGCGAATCCGACTCGTTTATTGTGAATGCCGCGGCCTGTTCATATTACGGCGATATACTGGATGCCGGGGTGGAAATTTACCTGTATAACAAAGGCTTTGTTCATGCCAAAACTGTGGTAGCCGACGGTCAGCTGGCCGTTATCGGCACTGCAAATATGGACCACCGCAGCTTTGAGCTGAACTTTGAAGTGAACGCCATGGTGTATGATACCCTACTGGCGAAGGAGCTTCGCGACGCTTTTTTTAATGATCTCAAAGATGCCACCCAAATTAACCCAAAAGCCTGGGCTGGCCGCAGCCGGTTAAAGCAATTTCCTGAGAAGGTGTGCAGGTTGTTGTCGCCGTTGTTATGAGGAGGATCAGCGGGGCACGAGAACGCCACCCCACTTGCCGACGCGGCATTCTCGCGCCAGAATACGTAATTATTTAAGATTTGCCAGCACCAATAATTCTTGCAATACAAGGCGTAAATCTAGTTTAATATCATCGATATCATGCCTAATAGCATTATAGCGTCGGCTATGAGCAGACTTGTCGCCAATATCTTTTAATTTCGGTAGGGCATTTTTTGTGTTTCTACCAAGAGACCAACTTGGTTCGGATAATGTTATAGTAATCAAATCTCTTAAGTATAAATAATCACCATTCTTCTGAATCTTATCTTGTATTTTGTGATGTTCAAAAACTTCAATGATTAAAGTCTCTAATAGACGTCTGATCATAACAGCACATGCATCAAACCAGCCATACTCATAGCAGCCATTAATTTGATTTGCAACTTTTTCAATATAGCTTCGAGTGCCCTTGACTAAAGGTGTAAATATTATATTTTGACTTTTTGCTTCAGTGCCTTCGGCAGATGGAAGCCATTGTTTGGGCGCTATACTGTTAATGTCAACTGCAAGATTTATAAATCTTTCTAAATCAGTATTCATTTAAATTAATTTTTATAGAGGTATTTCGCCATATTTTCAAAGATACTTTTGATTTGATCGGAGGATGCATCGGAAGATATATGGATCTGAATATTGATATTCAAATCTGGCGTGTTATTTTTAGGCACTTGACCGGAGTTTGTATTTATAGTGTGTTCCTGATGGGGCTGAGTTGACTTTACTGTCTGACCTGCACTTTTTAATTGGGACTTCTCCTGTTTAGGTTTATTACTATCTTTTCTTACGACGCCATTCGTTTTCACTGCTGCGGAAGCATCTGCTTCCAGTAAAGTTATATAGAAACTTGATAATTTTGATGCAGCGTTTTCGCCGGATCCAGTATGGTTCATAAACCATTTTTTTATTTGATCTCTATTTGAGTCCTTATCTGGAAATGCATCTATCAGTTCTTCGGGGTAAGTTTTTTTAATAATTTCTTCACATAGACGGGAATAGGCGCTGTCATCTCTGAATTTTTTTGCCATATCTTGATTAGTCTTATTTTCAGAATCTATTAGGCCAATATTTCTAAGCCCGGGGAGAATATTAGCGGCTGCCGATGCTTCGCTCATATTTAAGATTGACGCGAGATAATTAGTTGTTATTGATCCCGGTATGCTTTTCTTGAATTGTGTCCTCAGACTTAGCCAATGACTAACGGGAATTGTTGGATAGCTTTTTTGTTCTGCCATAAGATTTAAGTTTACGTTAGATAAAGATATGATATAATTTCATTGTTTAATTATTAGTATCCCCCGCTTCTGGCGCGAGAATGCAGCGGAGATAAAAGCGGCAGGGTTCTCGTGCCCCGCCTGCAGGTAACAAGCTATGCCGGCCATCCGACCATAGGCTCAACCAAATTGATTTCAATTAAACCGGGTAATCCGTAATAATCCCTGGCGCTGCTGTACAAATATTCTTCAGGCTTATCCACTATTCCTGCTACAATGGGGTTGTTATGGATATAATCCAGCTTTTGATGTAATATTTTAAAATCAAATAATTCTATCGGATGGTTGTCTTGTTGCCAAAGCTGGAAGGCGTTGTTATGGCCATTCTTTTTCCCGACGCGCTCCATCATCCATAACATCCATTCCTTGCGGCTTTCTCCGGGATGACCTTGGATAGCTTTTTTCAACGCGCCCGATGTATGTTTTTTCATATCCCGCATAATGTTTTCCAGCTTGTCGCCGTGTGTGCCAACGATCATGTGAATATGGCTGCTCATAATACACCAGCCATAAATTTCGAGGCCCTTATTAGCCTGGCAATACTTCCACGAGTCGAGCATGATGTCCCTGTATTCATTACGGATAAAAAGATCTGTCCAGTTAATGACCGAAAAACTCACAAAGTAAAGTTTATCCTGGTCGCCGAATTTATATTTGGTGCTCATTACGGTTAAAAGTACAGCGTTGAAAGAAATAATGCAAAAAAGCTGTAAACCTTTATCGCGGCTACCTGTCAGCGGGGCACGAGAACGCTGCGCTCCGGCCTTTGCCCTGCATTCTCGCGCCAGAAATAGGGGGTTAAAAGTACAGCGTTGAAAGAAATTATGCAAAAAAGCTGTTAAACCTTTATTGCGGCTACCTGTCAGCGGGGCACGAGAACGCAGCGCTCCGGCCTTTGCCCTGCATTCTCGCGCCAGAGCTAGATTAAAGCAATTCCCGAGAAGCTGTGCCGGTTGTTGTCGCCGTTGTTATGATGCCTGAGTACAATTATTTTGCTCGTGGAAATCGATGAGCTTGAGCATCACGTCGATGGCGATCTCGTAGTTCCTGGCGCCGACTACCTTTTTGTACTGCTCTTCCAGTTCGTTGATCTGGGTTTTTACGTAGCTGTAATACTTTTCGCCATCAGGGGTGAGGAAAAGCATTACGGCACGGGCATCTGAGGGGCTTTTTTCGCTGCATACCATATTCATGGTTTCCAGCTCCTTTATGATCTTGCTGGTTGCCTGTTTGCTAACGTTCAGCTTTTCGGCCAGCTCGTTATTTGATATGCCCGAGGTCCCAATGCTCATAAATAAGGGTAACTGCGAATAGTTAAAATCAGGGTAATGCATACGGCATAGCTTTTTTTCGTTCCATTCGTCCATGAAACGCTTTAACAGGTATACCAGTTTGCAGGTTACTCTTTTTGAATCGTGGCTTTGCATTGTCTGTATTTTTAAAACTCTGGCAACTAAGTATTTGTGTTACCTAACTTAAATGTTTAATAGTCAACCCGGTTTACGAAGATATCATTTAAAAATCAAATTTTACACGCCCCCGTATACCCCACTTCGGCGCGTCGGGATGATCCAGGTAGCTGAAACGCCTTACGAGGTCGAGCCGCAGCAATTTAAATATATTGCCTACGCCCACGCTGCCCTCCATGTACGGCGTACCGTTCAGCGCATACGTAGTGGCCACGCCGCTGCTGTTCACCGGGAAACGCAGCAGCGAAGCATCCGTTGCGGGGTTATTTTGGCTCCTTACGCCACCCCATAAAGCTTTAAAATCAAGCGTCTCCCGTAGTTTTAGTTTTTTGAGCAAGGGTACCTTGTTAAAAATAAAACCGTTAAAATTATGGTCGATGTTGATGCTGGCGTAATGGTCGCTTACAAACTCCTGGAAATTCATCAGGTTATACGAGTCGAGCTGCAACGAATAGGTTTGATTGGCATGATGGATATCCGTCAATGGAAAAGGCACCTTGCCGAATATATAACCGCCTTCGGTCACCACATCGGTATAGCCTAACTGCGACAGGTAAAAGCGCTTGCTGATGTTGCCGGTCAAGCTCTGGTAGTTGTAGCTTCCGCCGAAAAAGCCTTTAATGCCCTGGTTATAGCGCAGTGTGAATATAGGGTTATTATCAACGATAGGTACGCGGTACAGTTTACCCTGGTAAAAGCTTTCGTGCGGGGCATAACGCAGTTCGAGCGTCAGCTCGGTAGTGTGCACAGTTTTCACATTGTTGTAATTATCGCCAACCAGGTTCAGAAAATACAAGCCGCCTGCGGGGCTCTGATCCCATTTTTTGAACCCGGCCTTGTACGAAAAATGGCTGCTGAATTCGTGCACATAATCCAGCCGGAAAATGTCGTTATACAGCCACATATCGTTAGCCCCCCGTTTGAACGACAGCAGGAAGTTATCCTCCTGTACAAACTGCAGTTCCTGGCCCGGTATCTTTGTATCGTGCTGGTAGCTGGCCCGCAGATAATTTTGCGGGAAGGAATATATCGACTTATTATTCAGCGAATAGGTGGAGCTTAAAAAGTATTTGAACCGCTGGTCCTTTGTACCGTATGCGCCATAGGTTTCAAAATAATAGCGCTTGCTTAACTGGGGCGTGCTGCGGCCGCCGAGGCGCGCGCGAAAACCCTCAACCGGGTTAAAGCTATAGAAGGTACTTGCCGGGCCCGCCTCGAACGGGCCAAAATCCTTATAGCCTGCTACGAACAGGTTAACCCAGCTCATGGTGCGTTTAAACGATGGGATGGTTTGCAGGCTATCGATGTTTTGATAGATACTGGCTTTTGCGGCGGCAAGCGTATCCGGGCGGCTGATGATCCAGAAACGGTCGTCCTTATCTTCGGCGTTCATCGCTATTACCTGGGCAGGGCCGTCGTAGGTTTGTTTCGGACGGGGCATGTTGACCAGGAAGCTATCCACGATCACTTTGCGCTCGCCAAAAACGCCGCCGCCCTTATTTTTGTTCAGGGCAAACTCCATCTTCAGGTCGCTTTGGCTTAGGTGGTATCTGCCATCGTTGTTTTTTTCGAACGACAAGGTGGCCTGCATCTCGCGCACAAAGTTGAGGTTAATGTTTTTGTTAACTGTCAGGTGTGCATTCTCCACCGCGTAATTGCCATCCATGGTGACATATAGTTTGCCCGAGAACAGCAGGTCGGTGGTATTACGTGGCGTAAAGCTCAGTTCGATCAGGTTCGGCACCTCGTCCTTTATGGTATCGGTTATAAAATACTTGTAAAAGTCGGGCGCATGATCCGCAATCGGGCTCAGCAGCTCATTTGAGACCAGCGAAATATTGTTATCGTAAATATCGATATCCTGGTACATCCGGTTAAAATAGGTCTTCAGGCCCTGGTTGTCGATAAAGCTTTCGTCGTATTTTACCTGCTTACTGGCTTCGATCACCTGCTTTTTTGCATATGGAGCCTTACGGTAGTAATTGTCCGACAGCTTCTCCTCCATATATATCGGCAACAGTGTTTTGCCGCCGATCGCGGTCGAATCCTGTTCGCGGAACAGGAACTGGTATTTTTTGAATATGCGTTTGTTCCTGAATTTTTCCGACAGGTTGCTCAGGTAAAAGTTCATGAGCTCGTACTGGCGGTATTCGGCATAATTGTAGCTTTCCACACGGTTCTGCGATTTGTGTGCTATCACCTGCCGTATCAGCTCGACGGCTGGGTTGTTTTTATTGCGGTACATCGCTTTTTTACCCGATTTGACTACTACCTCGCTAAGCAGGCGGCTGTCTTCAGATATAGCCGCATTAATAACCTGCGACTTGCCGGGCTCAATATTTTTCAGCAGGGTTTTGTAACCGATGAATGATATCTGCACCTGGGTATATTTCCCATTTGAAGTTAAATGATATTTGCCCTGGTTATCGGTACTGACAGCCTGCGTGCTTCCCGCGAAGGCAACGGTTACATAGGACATAGGCTGTTTTGTTTTGGCATCGGTTATAGTGCCGCTTACTGTGGTTTGCGCTATGGCGCTTGACGCTGCGGTGAATAAGATCACCAGCAATAAAAAGATCCTGTGTGAAGTAAAGATCGGTTTCATGAGGCAACTTTTTTTAATGCGTGATAGCCGGTCTGACTGGCGAACAGGCCGGTAATGGTTTTTCTGTCAATTACGATTCTTCGGGATAACCAGTTTGCATACTCCTTTGCGGATAGTAAAAATCCTTCCGCGTAAACGCGCATGGTAAGCTCCAGGAATTCGGTGTTGATATCTGCGCCCAGGATGTTCAGCTTCAGCGCCTTTTCGAGCGCGATAAGCACATAATCGGCGCCGGCTTTAACGAGCGATTTGTTTTTCGGTATAGGTAATGCAGGGCATGCGACCAGACCGTTTGACGTGGTATTTAAAAGTGGTTGTGATGTTGGGGCTGTTTCCATTTATCTCGTTGCAATTGACGATGTAAATGTAAACCAGGTTGACTATTATAGTCAACTAATTTTACCAATTTGACAATAGATAAACAGCACGATGACATTTAAATGAAGATGTTCAAATGACGATGCGACGGAGGCGGAAACAATGCCTGGCTGAGGGGTATTCTCGCAGAGTTTGAGTTATTACTAAGATTTGCCAACACTAATAACTCTTGATAATTCTTGCAATATCGGGTGTAGATCTGTTTAAGTCATCGATATCATGTTTAATAGTATATATCGCCGACTATAAGCAGATTTGTCGCCAATCTCTTTTAATTTCGATAAGGAACTTTGAAGCAATCGCCCAGCGTATAGTTACCGCTGAATCTGGCGTAAGATACCTTGCCTGCACAACGCTTGCGCACAGGGGAAGGCATCTCATGAATTGTAAATTCGCAATAAATGAAGCACATAGGATCGTATCCGTGCCCGATAATTTTTTTTTTGACGTTAGCAGTTACCGCCTTTTTTCGGCCCTGTTGTCTAACATACTTTTAACACCGACATAGATAATAAACAGGACCGGCACAATCTGGGCGGCAATTCCTAAAGTGACTAATGCATTCATTGTGAGAGATTTAATTTTATAAAGTTAAAATTCATTGATGACTAAAACAGCTGTTATATCTGGCAGTTGTGGATAGTCGCCAAAGTGATATTCAATTTGAGCTAAAGATGATTGTCTGTTATATTCTAATTTCAGCCGGGGTCTACTATTCTTAATTAAATTTCCGGTGTAAATCATGTATCCAGGCAGAGCATAATTCGTTGATGGCTTTATAATGGATTGCAAATTCACGATCATCGGATCGTGAACTGCAAACCAAACTATTCAACTAACTAAAACTCTGCTCTTCAAATGCAGGCTGCTTTGTTAAGCCGCACTGCGCAAACGCTGGTGTAGATATTTTTCGAACTCCTTTTACCACTGCCATCGTATTATATCATTGTACCATTCGGCTTTGTCGTCGCCTTTGGTTACCAGCACACTGAATTTTTTGCCGGTAGCGGCGGCGGCACGCCGTGCGGCATCCAACACGCGTATGGTGGTGTCGTCGTCATCTTCATCAAATAAATTGTGATTTGGCGCGGGGAATTCGTAAAGCGTTTCTTCTTCTGTGGCTGATATCAACTGAGTAAATCCTTCTTTTTTCATTTCCGAGTTCAGCCTGGCGCGGTCGGTATTGGTATGCAAGCCATTGAGTTCAACCCGTATGGTATAGTTTTCCATAATTAACAAGTGATAAGGTTTAGGTGCCTCGGCGTAAACATAGGTTGTTTAAAGGTTAAATTACACCGTGTTTTCACGGTATTTTTCGGGTGTTTTTACCCCTAAACCAGTACTTGCCGGGCCAAGACGCCATCGTACCTGCCATCTTACTGTATGCCATGAACTTATGCGTTATACGTCCGGAGCAAACCGGGCATAAAGGACCCTGATAGGATATGAAGCATCGTAAGCCAACAACATGATCGCGTTGATTGATATTTCACACGACGTTAGAAGGAAAATCAAATGCCGCCCGAATTTGTTATGAGAGCTGCTATGAAAAAAAATGGAAACGCCGGAAAATTAGGCAGAGGCTACCAACTTATTCAGGCTGCGGTAAACGTATGAGTTAAAGATATGCCGCCTGGCAAATCTGCCGGGGGAGTCAGCGTTAACCAGTTTACGGTAAACTTCTTTTGGCACGTCGAAATATTCGTATACGTTGCTATCGGAAAAATATATTTTAAGTACTTGCGATTTATATTCAAAATCGTGGATGCCGGCATTGGCGGTAGTGTATGCGTATTCCTCAGCCGATTGGCTCAGTGTTTCGGGCGCGATGCTCACTAAAAAATGATACGCTTCGATAATGGTTTTGCTTTTTTCTTCGGCTTCGAGCTTAGCTTCAGCGTTTTCCGTAAACTTGTCGGGATGCCATGTTTTCATCATGCCGCGGTAAACGGTTTTCAGTTCCTGTAATTCCGCGTCTTTATTTACGCCTAAAAGCTTCCTGTAATCGATGATCTTTTTCATGCTGTATTCGTTAACCTATTGTCATTGAATAGATAGCATTAAAAAAAAGCTACGCGTATTTCAACAAAATAATTTTGCAAAGGTACGCTTTTAAATCGCCAAAATCGCACTAGTTTACGAATAGGGCGTGAAGGCTGGAAATTGGAACTATGAGTTCGGAAGTTAAAGATTGGTATAAGGGCGGGGAAGCTGAATATTGAAAATTGATAAATACAAGGATACTGACAGAGATTTGTCAGTGTTCGGGGGCGTTCGGGCTGTTCGCGCACGATGAAAAGCGAACGCCTGCAGAGTCGAATTACCTTGAGCGCGCAGCAAGTACAGGGTCGTAGCGCCGGGATTTCAACTCGGGGATGTCGTCGGGTACCCGTTTAAAAATCAGGGTCTTGCCGATGCATTTAAAATGCCAGTAGCCACGCACCTCAAGGTTGCCGCTTTTGCAAACTGAAGCTGATGCATTCCATTCACGTCCATGCCTGGCATCGTAAACAAGGCCATCTTCCCAGCTGTTTTTATCAGGGTTGTAATTGAGGTTTTTCAAAACGCTCATGCCTAAAATCTTTCTGCTGCGAAGCGACTTATCGGGGTTTTGGTCATCAACGGCGGTATACATGCCGTTCGGCGTGCCGTCATTGAACCAAATTATCCTCGCCTGAAAATTATTATTCTCACGATAAACCTCGATAATTAAATTTTTTTCGGTGGATTGCCATTTTCCGCAAATTTGTTCGGCCGGGGGAGCGGCTTGCAGGCGGGTAGTGGATGTAAAAATAAACAGTAGTGTAAAATATTTAACCAGATATTTATAAAACATAACTATTTTGAAATTTTACAACATAAATCAATCCTTATGCCAGTATTGGAAATCAATCTTATATTTTAAACCATAAATCTGGATTGCACGTTTCCTGGAAAAGATTATCGCCCTTTCATTGCTGATTACAAGGATTTTAGGGCGTTATCTTGAGTCCGGACGAAACAAAAATTTACCTTTCACAGGATGATCTGGCTATCTTGGAAAAAACATGAATTAGCCAGTTTGAGCCTGATAAATCCATGACTGATCAATAATTCTCCGTTATTGCCACATTATTTCTATTTTTAGCGTTGCTATAAATGTAGCCGATTATATATTAGAAGATAATATCATTGATGGTAGTTAAACCAAAAGGTATAAAGAGCACCCACTTAAAAAACATGATCATCAAGCGCCTTTATTTTGATAAGGCGATGTCGTGTGCTGAATTAAGCGCGCTGTTCGATAAAAGCATTCCTTCAATAGCTAAAGCCGTTAACGAGTTGATTGAAGAAGGCTTTGTAGTTGAACAGGGCTTTGCACCGTCGAGCGGAGGCAGGCGGCCTTTGATGTATGCTATCAAGCCCAGTGCCATGTATGTACTGGCCGTTGCAATGGATCAACTGTCTACCCGTGTTCAATTGGTCGATCTGTTAAATAACCCTGTTTCAACCCTTGCAACATTTGAACTCAGATTATTAAAAAATGATCGGGCACTTTCAGAACTTGTAGAAAATATAAATGAGTACGTTCGCAATTCAGGCGTAAGCAAGGATAAAATTGTGGGTATGGGCATAGGTATGCCGGGTTTTATTAATCCCATCGCGGGAATCAACTATACTTACCTCAATTCAGGAAACAAGGGGCTTGCCGAATATATCGCAGACGAAACGGGATTAACTACCTATATAGATAACGACTCCAGTTTGATCGCGCTCGCTGAACAAAAATTCGGGATCGCCAAATCGCAAAAGGAAGTGATGGTAATTAATCTTGGATGGGGAATCGGTTTGGGAATGATTGTCAATGGCGAGATATTTAGGGGTAGGAACGGATTTGCGGGGGAGTTTAGTCATATTCCTTTATCGGAAGATGGCGCACTTTGTACCTGCGGAAAACGTGGCTGCCTTGAGGCTGAAGCTTCGATGCTGGTCGTTTCGAAAAAAGCAATTGAAGGGATTCGGGGTTCGCGCGTGACCAGTTTAAAGCAAATTGACGAAGCTCACTCCAAACAAATGGGCGATGCTATTATGGAGGCTGCCAATAACGGCGACCAGTTTGCTGTTGAACTATTTTCTGATGCCGGCTATAAGATAGGTAAGGCCTTGGCGATCCTCATCCATATCATGAATCCTCAAACTATCGTTTTGAGCGGCCGCGGCGCCAAAGTGGGTAAAATATTATTGGCTCCCATTCAACAAGCATTGCATAAATATTGTATTCCGCGCCTCTCAGATGGTACTGAATTATTAATATCTGCACTTGGTTTTGATGCCGAATTGATAGGAGCTGCTGTACTCGTTATGGAAAATTTTGATAAAGAAATAAAAGCCCGGTACTAACCGTTTAAAGACGCCTGACATTTTACTTAAATAATCTGCATGCAAAAGCCCGACAGCCTGATATTTGATATGGACGGCACCCTTTGGGATGCCGTTGATACCTATGTCGAATCGTGGTGTTTGATTTTTAAAAGGTTAAATCTCAACAGAACGATGGTTCGTGAGGAACTGCTTGAACGAATTGGTTGGGATGGCGAAAAAGTGATGCAGGCAGTGCTTCCCGAATTTGATAGCGATAGACGAAAAGATATTTATGACGAGGTAAATGGTATAAGGCGACGGCTTTTACAGCAAAAAGGAGGCGTTTTATATGAAGGTGTTTTAGAAGGCCTGCAATTGCTGGCAAGCAAATACCAGCTGTTTATTTTAAGCAATTGTGGCAGTGGGATTATTCGTGTCTTTATTGATTGGGCAAGGATCGATGAGCATATCACTGATGAAATTGCTTACGGAGTAAACAGCATGCCCAAAAATCATAATATTAAATTGCTGGCAGACAAGCATAAACTTAAAAACCCGGTTTATATAGGAGATACAGCCAGCGATGGAGAGCAAAGTCGCCTTGCGGGCATTCCGTTTGTTTTTGTAAGCTATGGATTTGGTACAACCAATGATTATAACCTGAAGTTTGACGATTTTAAATCATTAACCAATTACTTTATGGCTTTATGAATTTCATTTTGCAATGGCAAACTAAAATAAAAAGTTGACCCCTTACTTTCGTCACTTTTGACTCCTATTTTACCCTTATGAAGTTGGATGATTTCATTTGCAAGGTATAGCCCTATGCCAAATCCGGAAATGTTTTTCATGCGCTCACTCTCAACCCGATAAAAACGCTGAAACAATTTTTCCTGATCTTTTGGTTTGATGCCTATCCCGTTATCTGTAACAGAAACTGTTAGATCATCGGCAGTTTGGTCGCACGATACCGTTATACCACTGCCTTTATCAGAATATTTAATTGCGTTGCTTAAAAAGTTTGTTATAACCTGGCCTATTTTTTCCCGATCGGCGTATACGGGCATATTTCCGTGGGGTTCAAAATCGATTTTATGACCCGGATGAGAAAGATTTATTTCGGCTAAGCAGTCGTTAATCAAGCTGTTGATTTCGAAATCTTTTTTGTCAAGATGCAGTGTTCCGGGCTCCAGTTTGGAAAGATCAAGAAAACCATAAATAAGGTCGGTCATTTTATTTATCTGGATACCCGCTTTAGAAAGTGTGCCAGTAACAAAGCTGTCATCTGATGAAGCCAGTTTTTTTGCTAACAGCTGGATATAAGCTTTCAGCGAGGTTAGCGGCGTTTTTAATTCGTGGCTCGCCATGGCAATAAAATCGTTCTTCCTTATCTCGTCACGCTTGGTTTCGGTCGTATCCAAAATGGTGCCGAGCATTCTAACCGGTTGATTGTTTTCGTCCCTTATAACAAGCCCCTGTGTTTTTATCCAATGTAACGACCCGTCGGGCCATTTTATCCTTACCTCGTATAAGTAGTTACCTGATTTCATAGCCTGCTCGTATGCTTTCACAACAATATTTCTCATATCGTCGTCATCTACCTGTCTTCGTATATCGTCAAGCGTAACAACTTTATCGGCCGAATGGCCAAAAATTTCAGATAACCTGGGAGAATAAATAAACGTTTGGTCTGCCAAATTTAAATCCCAGGTAGCAAACTCCGCGGCTTCTGCAGCCAGGCGTAGGCGGCCCTCGCTTTCTATCGCTGCTTCTTTTGCCTTTACTTCTTCTGTGATATCAATAACCGTATTTAATATATATGCCACTTTATTATCGGCATCCAGAATCGGGATATTACAGCATGACCAATATTTTATTTCACTTCGTTTTTTTGTCTCATCATATACATCAAAGCGGTAAGTGGGTATTTCAATGGACTGACCGTTATTTACTACTCTGGTAAACACGTTTCGGGCGTTTGTACTTTCGTCAAATTTTTCATCGTCCGGAAAGGCCTCGAAAAACCCTTTTCCCAAAATGTCTTCCCTTGAGCTTGAAGTAATCTTTAAATAAGAATCGCTTACAGCCACAATGGTGAAATGTGGCAAGTCGGCCCTTACTAGTAATGAACCGGGGGATTTTTCAAAAACAAGTTTAAATATATTCTCTGGTAAATCAGGTAACGAAGTAGTAATCATAGGTCCCGGTAAATTTAGAAAATTATAATACAAATTCTATCTGGGCGCAATTTTATGGCATTTATTACAATCTGCAAGTCATTAGCAACATTAAAACAAAATTGTCGCATTTTTATTATACCATCAAAATCAGCAAGCCACATTTAAGGAATTGATTTAAACAGTTTATAAGTACTAACTTCAACCAAATAATTTATATGAATTCAGGTACCGAGATTGCAGCGAGTGTTAAAGGCTTTTGGCGTAAACTAGGCCCGGGTTTAGTTACTGGCGCTGCTGATGATGACCCCTCTGGAATAGCTACATATTCGCAAACCGGCGCGCAATTTGGTTACGGACAGCTTTGGACAGCACTTTATATGCTGCCACTTATGACCGCCGTACAAGAAGCTTGTGCCAGAATAGGCCTTGTAACCGGCAAAGGAATTACAACTATAGTGAAAGAATGCTATAGCCGTACCGTTTTATATGCTGTTGTCGGATTGGTCGTTGTTGCCAATACCATAAATATAGGAGCCGACCTTGGCGCTATGGCCGCAGCGGCACAACTCTTAGTGCCTGCACCATTTATAGTGCTTACGATCTTGTTTACCACTATAATTTTATTGCTTGAGATATTTACAAACTATAAGGTTTACTCAAAGATCTTAAAATGGCTGGCAATTACCTTGCTTGCATATCCCGTAACGTTGTTTATTGTTCATCAGCCTTGGGTAACTATTTTTCGAGCCAGTATTGTGCCACATTTTGAATTTTCATTTGCTTTTTTCTTTATCATAACCGGGGTGCTGGGCACTACAATTTCACCATACATGTTTTTTTGGGAGGCATCACAAGAGGTGGAGGAAGACAAGGAAAAGCATTTGATAAAACCGGGAAAATCGTTTATAAGCTGGATAAGTGTACACCAAATGCGGTTAGATAATACGTTTGGGATGATTTTTTCTGAATTTGCTACCTGGAGCATTATTGTAGTTGGTGCTACCGTTCTGCACAACGGCGGTGTAAAAGATGTAACCACCGCCGCTGATGCGGCAAAAGCGCTGGAGCCGCTGGTGCATAGTTTTCCGCATGCGGGTTTCTTGTCAAAGCTGATATTTTCAGTCGGTATTATCGGGTTAGGGTTATTAGCAATCCCAGTGTTGTCAGGTTCGGCAGCGTATTCTGTGTCCGAAGCTTTTAAATGGAAAGCGAGCTTAAATTTAAAACTAAAAAAGGCACCCGGCTTTTATGCGGTTATAATTGTGGCAACTGTTGTTGGGCTGCTCATTAACTTCATTGGCGTCGACCCGGTAAAAGCGCTTGTATATTCAGCTGTGTTAAATGGCGTAGCTGCCGTGCCGCTTTTGTTTTTGATTATTAAAATATCCGGAGACGAAAAAGTAATGGGCGAATTTAAAAGCGGATGGCTTTCAAAAACAGTATTATGGGTTACATTTGTTGCAATGGCCGCGGCGGCGATTGCTATGTTCTACACTATTCTTAAGTAGATAAAGGTCATCACTGCAAATGACCCGTAAATTTCCGAATAAAACATTTAGATTAAATCTCATGTTTAAGGTTATTATTTCGATTGGCCTATAAGCGGCCTGCCAACAAGACCTTATAATTATTTACTTATGAAAATTATTATCAAAAACTATTTAGCTATGACTCAGCTCATGGCGGTGCTATGCTTAGCAGCATGTCATAGTAACAAAAAAAACAGCAGCGATGTAGCTGATTCAGCCAATGAAAAACTAATTGCGAAAACAGATTCGGCCAATAAGGTCAATGAACAGAAAGCTGATTCGGCAATGAAGTCGGATAAGGAGATCATGAAAGATGCCTCAAAATTCCTGGTGAAATGGTACGAAATGGGAATGTATGAACTTCAATTGTCGCAACTGGCAGCTTCTAATGCGCTGGATGGTGACGTAAAAAATCTTGCAGCAGAGCTCGTTAGTGAACATAAGCAGATAAATGGCAATATTGAAAGGATAGCCTCAAATAATAACTTTGTATTGCCTACGAACCTGGATGCGAACCATCAGCATACTTTAAATGATATTCCAAAACTAACAGGAGCCGATTTCGATAAAAAGTACATGAACGAAATTGTTAATGCTCACGAGCAATCTGTTGATTCATATAAAGATGCGTATAAAAATCTAACTGCCGGCGACACGAAAAACTTTGCCGGGCAAACTCTTCCCTTAATGGAAAACCATCTTTCAATGGCTAAAAAGGTGGTTAAAAGAATCAAATAATTAGTAAAAAAAGCGATTGTTAGAAAACAATTTTCGGGCTTTAGTATTATTAGTAGTTAAAAAATCGGCTTAAAAATCGCTTTCGACCGCCGATATTCGATAATTTTTAATTTTATAAGATGGCAAAAAAGGCTGACCGCAAGGATAAAACAGGATATGTTCACCCTCAAATACCAAAATCTTTAACCGGCGTTACCGGGCTGGACGAGATAACGTCCGGCGGAATACCCAAAGGGCGGCCTACCCTTATTTGCGGCGAGGCAGGATGTGGAAAGACACTTCTTTCATTAGAATTTATCGTTCGCGGAGCAATGGAATTTAACGAGCCGGGCGTTTTTATGGCTTTCGAGGAAAAATCTGAAGAACTGGCTATGAACGTAGCCTCTTTAGGGTTTGACCTTAAAAAATTACAGGCTCAAAAGAAAATAAAGGTCGATTATGTCCACATTGACCGCAGCGAAATAGAAGAAACTGGCGAATACGATCTTGATGGCCTGTTTATCAGGCTGGGGTATGCCATTGATAGTATTGGAGCTAAGCGTGTGGTACTGGATACGATAGAATATCTCTTTTCCGGCCTTACCAACCAGGGTATTCTACGTGCTGAATTGCGCCGGCTTTTTCAGTGGCTTAAGGAAAAAGGTGTTACAGCCATTATCACTGGCGAAAGGGGCGACGGAAGCGCACTAACAAGGCAAGGCTTGGAGGAATATGTTTCAGATTGCGTGATTCTGCTTGACCACCGTGTCATAAATCAAATATCAACCCGGAGGCTTCGGATAGTAAAATACCGTGGTTCAGTACATGGAACAAATGAATACCCTTTTTTAATTGACGAGGATGGTATATCGGTACTGCCGGTCACCTCACTCAGGCTTTCAAAGGAGGTTTCATCGGCAAGAATATCGTCCGGTATCCCGTCATTGGACAAAATGCTTGGCGGCCAGGGTTTTTTTAAAGGAAGCAGTATTCTTGTTTCGGGCACTGCAGGTACTGGTAAAACAAGCATAGCTGCATGTTTTGCCAATGAGGCATGCAACCAGGGATATAGATGTATGTATTTTGCATTTGAAGAATCGCCCAATCAGATTATCAGGAACATGAAGTCCATCAATATGGATTTGAAAAAACATGTTGACGATGGCTTGTTGAAATTTCACGCTTCGCGTCCAACGTTACACGGACTGGAACAGCATTTGGTAGCCATGCATAAGATGATTAAAAGGTTTAAACCACACGCGGTGGTGCTGGACCCAATCACTAATCTAATTACAGTTGGTTCGGTAAGCGATGTAAAATCAATGCTGGTGAGGTTGATTGACTTTTTAATGGAGGAGCAAATTACAGTAATGTTTACGGCACTCACATTAAATACAGTGGTAAGTGAACAAACAGACGAAGGAGTGTCGTCATTAGTCGATGCTTGGCTGTTAGTGCGCGATATCGAATTCAACGGCGAACGAAACAGAGGTATGTATATTATGAAATCGAGGGGAATGAAACATTCAAATCAGGTAAGGGAATTCATAATTACAGATAACGGAATTGATTTGGTGGATGTTTATCTCGGGCCACAAGGTGTTTTAACAGGCTCGGCAAGGGAGGCACAGAAATTGCAAGAACAAACCGGAATAGTATTGCGCGATAATGCTTTAAGCATGAAAGACAGGGAGATTGATCGTAAACGAAAAGTGCTTGAATCTAAGATTGCCAGTTTGCAAACTGAGTTTGAATCGGCCGAGGAGGAGCTTAATAAAATTTATATTGAGGAGGAATTGATAAAAAAGGTATCTGAAAGTAACATCCGGGAAATAACCAAATTAAGACGTGGCGAGCACGAAACAGATAATAAAAAAGGCGGAAAAAAATAATGAAGCGTGTTGATCAAAAATATGAGCTCCGGCTGTACGTGGCTGGAAAAACGACAAAATCTGTAACGGCATTGGCTAATTTGCAACGCTATTGCGAAGAACACTTAAAAGGGCAATACCGGATTGAGGTAATTGATCTGCTCGTTCAGCCACAATTGGCCGAAGGCGACCAGATTTTTGCCATACCAACCCTTGTGCGGAAGGTACCGGAGCCTATACGCAAGATTATAGGCGATTTGTCAAATGAAGAAAAAGTATTGGTGGGTTTAAATATTCGCCCCGTAGATAAGCAAACTTTATGAACGATCAATTAAGGGTGCCCGGTAGTGACGATGATTCGAGTGATGACAATTACAAATTAAGGTTGTTTGTAACCGGTGCCAGTCCAAATTCGTCGCGGGCAATAACCAACTTAAAGGATATTTGCGAAACCTACTTAAAAGGCAGGTACGAACTGGAGATTATAGATATTTATCAGCAACCCTTAATAGCCGAAAGCGAACAAATTATAGCTTTGCCTTTGCTAATAAAAAAATTTCCTTCGCCCGAGCGAAGATTGATCGGAGACCTTTCTGATACGGCTAAGGTTTTAAAAGGACTTAGTTTGGCTGGTAGCTTATAAAATGGAAAAGCTAAAAACAACATACCAGGAATTACTCGCGGAGAAAAATGAACTTCAATATCAGTTGGAGGAGGCTAATGATACGATTAATGCAATCCGCACCGGACAAGTTGATGCGCTTATCGTAAATACAGGCGAGAACCCACAATTATATACCCTCAAGACAGCTGACCAAACCTACCGTGTCTTTATCGAAAAAATGAACGAAGGTGCGGTTACGATAAATCAGGAGGGTCTTATCCTGTATAGTAATTCAAAATTTGCCAGTATGGTGAATATGCCTTTGGAAAAAGTTATCGGATTTCCATTTACTGGATTTATTCCCCCTCAATCCCACGAAAAATTCAATAAACTAATACAATCTGCATGGGAAAAAGATAGTAAAGAAGAAATAACCATAGTAGGCGGTAACAGGCAAATTATTTACTGTCTTTTATCTTGTAATACTATGGACCTGGACGAAGGCACAGCTTTAAGCCTTATTTTAACCGATTTGACTTTACTCAAGCAAACTGAAAATGAGCTTAAGATAAAAAATGATCAATTGGAGGCCGCCCACAGAGCTACCGAAAAGCTGAATAACCAATTGGAGGATACTGTTAGGGAAAGAACCAATGAGCTGTTGTTGAGCCGCGAACACTTTAAATACCTGGCAAATAATATTCCGCAGATGACATGGACAACCCTGCCGGACGGTAAGGCGAATTATTATAACCAGCAATGGTACAATTATACAGGTCTTAATTTTGAAGAAACAAAACAGCATGGCTGGCGTAAGGTTTTGCACCCTGATGACTTGCCAAACACCCTTGATCGCTATTCAGCGTCTTTAAAGTCGGGGGATGTTTTTGAAATTGAAAATCGTTACAGAAGGGGAGTTGACGGCTCTTATAGGTGGCATTTGAACCGGGCCGTGCCTTTACGCGATGAAAGCGGCGGAATTGTTTTTTGGGTAGGTACGGCGACTGATATTGAAGACCAAAAACGGGAGATGGACCGGAAGGATGAGTTTATTGGTATTGCCAGCCACGAACTAAAAACCCCCCTTACAAGCTTGAAGGGTTATTTGCAACTGGTTTCCAGTTATAAAAAAGAAGAACTGCCGGTAATGGTCAAGCAATATGTTGCTAAGGCTAATATAGCTTTGGGTAAATTACAACGCCTGGTGAATGATTTGCTTGACGTAAGCAAGATTCAGGCAGGGAGACTGGAATACGCGCTTGAAAGTATAGATATTTGCAAACTGATAAAAGACTGCATCGAAGAAAATAATCACATTTACCCGAACTATCAGTTTGTTAATGAAGCGCAAACTGAGTGCCTTGTACAGGGAAATGCTGAGCGGTTGGAACAGGTTTTAATGAACCTGCTCAATAATGCCGTCAAATACTCACAGGAAAATAAGACAATAATTATACGCACAATTAAATTTGATCACTATGTACGCGTTTCAGTATCTGATTTTGGCATAGGATTATCACACGAACAAAAGAAACGCATATTTGAACGTTTCTATCGTGTTGAAGATAAAAAGTATATGACCAGCGGATTAGGGATGGGACTTTATATATCTGCAGAAATAATCAGAAATCACAATGGCCAGATTGGCGTTGACGGCGAGTTGGGTAAAGGCGCCACATTTTATTTCGAATTGCCGTTGGCAGCCGTAAATAAAGGTAAACGATAAAATTCACCATCGTATGTTTACAACAATCTATCTCTTCGTCGTATAATTGTTGGGTCTCGCCGCTCATACAATTACCAGGTCAACATTGAAAGCGGAGCATTTGTTAAACAAAAAGCAACCACGGAACCGCGGTTGCTTTAAGAAATATAGTTATAAAAAAGTTTATTGAGCCGGGGCGAATTCGCCGTTGGCTTTAACAGTAACCTCGTCGCTTAGCATCGCATTGCCAAACTTGCTTCCAAAAGCAAAATCCGAACGTTTGATAACGCCTGTAATTTGGAACCCCGCATCTGATTTACCCTGCGGAGTAGTTATAGTACCCCTATACCAAAGGTCGAATGTTTGCGGTTTGGTAACACCATGCAACGTCAGGTTGCCGGTTAATTTGTAGTGATTGGCTGTTGTTTTGGTAATGCCGGTACTTGTGAAAGTAAGAGTAGGGTATTTGGCAACGTCAAAAAAATCGGGTGAGCGTAAATGATTGTCGCGTGGATCAACGCCGGTATTTACCGATGTTGTGTTAGCAGTTAATTGGAACTTGGCATCGCTGAAATCGGGTTTTGAAGCTGTAACAGTGGCCGAAAAATCTTTAAACTCGCCATCCACATCGGATACCATCAGGTGGGTAACTGTAAATTGCAATTTTGAGTGCATGCGGTCGGCATTCCAAGTGGATTGCGAAAATGCTGCCGTGCTTATCAAGGCTGCGGCAACAAGGGTAATAATCTTTTTCATAAGTTTTGTTTAGTGTGAATAAATTAAATTTCTTGTCGCAAAGTTATTATATAAAACTTCTGAATATTCAAATTAGTTGTTTAAACATCTTTTTTGACAATAAATTGATTTAACATACCCAAAACCAGCTCCGGGTGGGAAATTTAATCTTGAGATGAAATATAGGTACCTCGTCTATAATGGCGAAATGTTGTCGGTAATAAGCCGCGTTGTGGATTTAAACTGGTAGTTTACCGCTATGGATCACTACTATCAAATAAGGGATAACTACAGCCAGGCCGATAATTAAAGGTATCCAGATTGGCCTTGCCTTATATAAGGTGGAGTTGCCTATATAGTTGTTCCAAAATAAATGGTCCATGATATAAGCGCCTGCTATGCTGCTTATGAGTGAGATAATCGGATCGAGCGCGTAGGCGCGTAGCAATAATCCCTGTCCGAGAGTAAATCCGAGCCCGTATAATAATACCAGGATAACCGTTGCACGATGGCGGGTTTTGTTTACATTGAAAGCCAATAAGATAGATCCAAAAAACACACTGAACAATACCGAAAAGGCAAATATGGCGCGCTTTGAAAACATGGCAGGTGCGTCGGGATCTTCAACCATATTGTTGTTCCAGCCGGTATTGAAAACGCCGAATATACCTGTACCTGACTCTGCAATTTCTCTGCGTGCCTGCATGTCCTCGCCGATTACTTTCAGCTCTTCATCCGAAAAAACGATTCCGCGATGCTGCAGTTCTGCAACAGCAGCCTCAACCGTTTCCGGGAGGTATTTCTCGCGGTTGTCGATACAGCTATGCAGTTCGTCATCTGTTTTTAATGCAGCACGTAGTTTAAAATTTTCGTCCATGGAAGATAATTGGCCGGCAAAAATAGTTAAATTTTGGCCCCGTTGAGTTATAATACAACTATTTAATGCTTCGGTTTAGTATTTATGAAAATACTTAAAATATTTACAATATTTTTATCCGTGAATGCCTAAACAAGCTATAACAACTGCCGAAAGGATACGGTCGATTATCGGCGGCTCGCTTGGTAACCTTGTTGAATGGTACGATTGGTATGTATATACAGCATTCTCCATTTATTTCTCCGGCGCTTTTTTTCCATCATCCAATCAAATTGTACAATTGTTAAACACCGCAGGCATTTTTGCCATCGGGTTTTTAATGCGGCCAATTGGCGGATGGGTGATGGGCGCTTTTGCAGATAAAAAAGGCCGTAAATCCGCGCTCACCTTTTCGGTTTTACTGATGAGTGTAGGCTCACTGATGATCGCAATTGTTCCGGGATATAAACAAATAGGCATTGCAGCGCCTGTTCTATTGGTAGTTGCCCGCATCATCCAGGGCCTCAGCGTTGGCGGCGAATACGGTACCAGTGCTACCTACCTGAGCGAAGTTGCCACCAAAAAACACCGCGGCTTTTACTCCAGCTTCCAGTATGTAACGCTCATTATGGGCCAGCTGCTGGCGTTATCGGTTTTGGTTTTACTGCAGCAGGTGTTTTTAAATGATAAGCAGCTGCACCAATGGGGCTGGCGTATCCCGTTTGGCATTGGAGCCGTACTTGCCATAACGGTGATGTACCTCCGGCGCAGCATGCGGGAATCCGTTATTTTGGAAGATAAGAATACCGGGACGTCACGCGGTACACTAAAGGCGTTAATGGAGCATCCAAAAGCCGTTTTAATTGTCGTCGGTTTAACCGTAGGCGGCACGGTCGCGTTTTATACATTCACCACCTATATGCAGGAATTCCTGGTAACCAGTGCCGGGTTTTCAATAAACAATGCAACCCTCATATCCACATTAACACTGGTTGTGTTTATGCTGATCCAGCCGGCATTCGGGCTGTTGTCAGATAAGATCGGCCGAAAGCCTCTGCTCATAGGCTTCGGCGTACTGGGAACCCTGACAACGGTACCTATCATGACCGCACTAACGCATACCAAAGATTTCTGGCTGGCATTTGCGCTCATCATGTGCGCCCTGGTTATTGTTAGTGGCTATACCTCTATAAATGCGGTGGTAAAGGCCGAGCTATTTCCTGCTAATGTGCGCGCACTGGGCGTGGGATTTCCCTACGCCATTGCGGTATCATTATTTGGTGGGACAGCTAAATACATCGGTTTACAATTTAAGCACAATGGCCACCCGGAATGGTTTTACTGGTATGTAAGCATTTGTATCGCACTTTCCCTAATACTTTATTGCACCATGAATGATACCCACAAGTATTCGAAAATTGAGGGGGGTGATTGTTGAAAGGTTGTAAGGTTGAAATATTGGAATGTCATGCCGTCTCTTACAAATGATTTGATTGTTGAAATGTTATAAGGTTGGAAAGTTGCTTATCTTTCGAAATGGTTTTTTGAACCTTTCAACTTTACAACATTCCAACCTTACAACATCTCCCCAAAAACATTATTTTTACGCCGAATGACCGATATTAAATTTCTCTCCCACCAAGCGATCGAACTATTAAAGCAATTGATCGCCACGCCATCTTTCAGCAAAGAGGAGGATGCGACAGCAGATATTATCGAAACGTTTTTAAAAGACAATGGCGTAGTAACCCATCGCCAACGCAACAATATATGGGCACGTAACGAGCAGTTCGACCCGTCAAAACCAACTATCCTGCTAAACTCACATCATGATACGGTAAAGCCAACGTCGGGTTATAAACGCGACCCCTTTGATGCTAAAGTTGAAGACGGCAAATTATACGGTCTCGGCAGTAATGATGCAGGCGGATGCCTGGTGTCGCTTATCGCTGTCTTTCTTTATTTTTATGGTAAGAAAGGTCTTAGCTACAATTTATGCCTCGCTGCTACCGCAGAAGAGGAGATCTCCGGGCTGAACGGCCTCGAGCTGATCTTACCCGAATTAGGCCAGCTTGATTTTGCCATTGTCGGCGAACCTACCCAAATGCAGCTGGCTATTGCCGAGCGCGGTTTAATGGTGCTGGATTGCGTTGCCCATGGCAAAGCAGGCCATGCAGGGCGCGGCGAGGGCGAGAACGCTATTTATAAGGCATTACCCGATATCGAATGGTTCCGCACTTTTACGTTTCCTGTTGAATCTGAAGTTTTTGGGCCGGTGAAAATGTCGGTCACTATTATCAATGCGGGCTCACAGCATAACGTCGTCCCGGCAAGCTGCACATTTACCGTTGATGTACGTGTTACCGATGCTTACCGTAATGAAGAAGTATTGGAGATCATCCGCAAACATGTAAGCTGTGATGTAAACCCCCGCTCAACACGTCTCAAGCCATCAAAAATTGATAAAAATCACCCGATCGTACAAGCCGGGATCGCGCTTGGCAGAGCAACCTATGGTTCCCCAACAACGTCCGACCAGGCATTGCTCGATATCCCTTCAGTCAAAATCGGCCCCGGCGATTCAGCCCGTTCTCATATGGCAGATGAGTTTGTTTATGTGGATGAAATAGGCGAGGGGATTGAATTATACATCAAAATGATAGAGGGAATCCTTTAATTTACGATTTACGATTTCAGAATTACGATTTAGTGTGTCGGATTATGAATAGACGATTATTAAATTAACTACTTATGACCAAAGATGAGCTTAAACAACGAACCAAAAATTATTCGATAGCAAACGCGAGGTTAGTACTAACTCTTCCCAATAACATAGTAAACAGGAACTATGCAAATCAGTTGAACAGAAGTGCAAGTTCAACCGGGGCAAATTACCGTGCTGCGTGCAGGGCAAAGTCCAAAAATGACTTTATAAATAAACTAAAGATAGTTGAAGAGGAACTGGACGAAACACTGTTCTTTTTAGAGCTGCTTGTTGATCTGAATCCTGAACTAGCTGAAAAAATCAATGTTATTTACAAGGAAGGCAACGAACTTCTTTCTATTATTGTTGCGGCAATAAATACGCTGCGCGCAAAGTGATTTACGTTCACTAAATCGTAAATCGTAATTCTTAAATCGTAAATCAAAATGAAGATCTGGCAAAAATCCATTACCGTAAACGAACTGGTTGAAAACTTTACCGTTGGCCGCGACCGTGAGTTCGACCTCCAAATGGCGGCATTTGACGTGCTTGGTTCGCTGGCGCATACGCAGATGCTCGAAAGCATCGGGTTAATGGATGCAAACGATTTGCAGGCAGCGCAAAAGGAATTAAAAAATATTTACCGTGATATTGATGACGGCAAGTTTACCATTGCGCAGGAAGTAGAGGACGTTCATTCACAAGTGGAACTGCTGCTTACACAACGCATCGGTGAAGCCGGCAAAAAAATACACAGCGGCCGCTCGCGTAACGACCAGGTTTTGGTTGACCTGAAATTGTTTTTCCGCCACGAACTGCAACAGGTGGTTGAAGAAACGGATAAACTATTCCGCCTGCTGATCGAATTGAGTGAAAAACATAAAGATGTGCTGTTGCCCGGATACACGCATTTACAAGTAGCTATGCCGTCGTCATTCGGTTTATGGTTCGGCGCTTACGCCGAAAGCCTGACCGACGACCTTGAAATGGTGCTTGCAGCTTATAAGATCGCTAATAAAAACCCGCTCGGCTCGGCGGCCGGCTACGGGTCATCGTTTCCGCTCAACCGTACATTAACTACGAAGTTGCTGGGTTTTGATAGCCTGAACTATAACGTGGTATATGCACAAATGGGCCGCGGTAAAACCGAGCGTGTGATCGCACAAGCTTTATCCTGCATCGCGGCAACGCTTGCAAAAATGGCTATGGACCAGGCGCTTTACCTGAGCCAGAATTTCGCATTTGTTAGTTACCCCGATACACTGACCACCGGCAGCAGTATTATGCCGCATAAAAAGAACCCGGACGTATGGGAGATCATGCGGGGCAAATGCAACCGCCTGCAGGCCCTACCAAATGATGTGGCCATGATGACTACAAATCTTCCTTCCGGCTATCACCGCGAATTGCAGTTGTTGAAAGAACTGCTCTTCCCGGCATTTACCGACCTGAAAGATTGTCTGCACATGGCAACGTTCATGCTGCAAAATATAACGGTCAATAAAGATATTTTAAACGACCCTAAATATGCTTACCTGTTTAGTGTTGAGGAAGTTAACAGGCAGGTATTAAACGGTGTGCCTTTCCGGGATGCATACAAACAGGTAGGAGCGGCCATCGAGAAAGGCGAATTTAAACCTGACAAAACAGTTAACCATACCCACGAGGGCAGCATAGGCAATTTAGGAAATCAGCAGATCGCCGCTGCTATGGATAAATTATTAAGAAGTTTCGATTTTGAAAGGGTTGACAGATCGATCAAAAACCTTGTGTCTTAATCCGCGTAATCATCCACAATAGGTAAAATCATAAAATGAACGGACAAAACAGGAGCGATATTTACCCCGGACTTGAAGTCGATATCATACTCAAAAAAGACCAGCGTTCAGGCAAACGAACACGAGGCATCGTAAAAGATCTGCTCACAAGCTCATCATTCCATTCCCGCGGGATAAAGGTACGGCTGGAAGATGGCCAGGTAGGCCGCGTTGCTGAGATCATCGAAGAATAAACGTTGCAATTATCACTAACTTTCGCCCTTACATTATATCAATTATGCCAACACCAATAACCCCGGACAAAAGACTATTTTTTAAGTTAGATGCCCATTATCGGCTGATGATAGCATTGGCCGTAGCTGTTGTGACTTTTGTGGTTATCAGGAATAGCTTTTCGTTACCGGCCGTAACGCTGTTTACCTGGATAAGCTTCGCATTAATGGTGATCATATTGGACTGGACAGTTATTATTTCATCCCATCCGCGCGAAGTGCGCAGGATAGCCAAAATACAGGATTCCAGCCGCACGTTCATATTTCTTTTCGTAATAGCCGCCTCGCTCATCAGTATGGTAGCCATATTTTTCTTACTCAAATCAACTAAAGGACATCCGGGTGCGAGCGTTGATGAGCATATATTACTTGCTATAGGGGCGGTAATTATATCCTGGTGGCTGGTACATACTATTTTCACAATGCGTTATGCGCACATGTATTATGATACCGACACGGATGACGGTGAAGCGAAAGCCGTCGGAGGTCTGCAGTTCCCCGATGAAAACGAGCCCGATTACCTGGACTTTGTCTACTTCTCGTTCGTTATCGGCATGACCTTCCAGGTTTCGGATGTGGAGATATCCTCGCGCAATATACGCCGCCTGGCCTGGTTGCATGGCTTATTATCATTCGCTTTTAATACGGCGATAGTGGCACTAAGTATCAATGTAATATCCGGCCTGGTTGCGCAGTAGTCTGAACCGGGATTTTGAGGATTTTGGCGATTTACTGGATTTTAATAGCAGGTCGGAAGAATCCTTTAAAACCCTCAAAATGCTGGTTTAATATGGCTATAGTAGTACTAAGTATCAATGTAATATCCGGCCTGGAAGCGCAATAGTCTGAACGGAGATTTTGAGGATTTTGGCGATTTACTGGATTTTTAATAGCAGATCGGAAGAATCCTTTACAATCCTCAAAATCCCGGTTCAGACAATTAGTCAAATAATCCCTTCTCTCTGTCAATAAACTGCGGCCGCGGTAAGGTCAATCCCAGTTTATCATTTAATCGTTCGATCACGTAATCCGCCAATTCAGGCGAGTAGCGTTCATCGTGCTGGTGCATAAAAAACCAAACCGACTGTAAGCCCATCTGCTGCCATTGGTAAATACGCTCAACCCATTCGTCCACACGGGTGTAATCGGTAGGATGCAGGCTATTACCCACAAAGCGGATAAAGGCATGCGGGGTTGTGAGGTTCATGTGCACCACATCGCGGCGTCCGGAGGCATCGGTTATCACCGCGCCGATATTTAGCTCGTGCATCATGTTGAATAGTTCCTTACTGACCTCCGGTATCGAAAACCATTCCTTATGCCGCATTTCTAAAAAAACCGGGACATCCTTTGGCAGTTGTTCCAGGTAAGCGTTCAAATCGGGAAGGCTTTTCGGCGCGAAATTGTCGCTCAACTGCAAAAACAAAGGGCCAAGTTTTTCGCCGAACGCCAAAATACCTTCATAATATTGTGTCGTGATCTCTTCTGCGTTCTTCAACCGGCGAATATGGCTGATGCTTTGCGAAAACTTCGGGCAGAATTTAAATTCAGGATTAGTTTCCGTTTTTGCCTTCCACTTCGCTATCGTATCCGGCCCGTAAGTATTGTAAAAAGTAGCATTCAACTCAATAGAGTTAAAATGCTTCACATATTCATCCAAAAAATTGGCGTCCTTAGTTTTAGGCGGGTATATCTTTCCCAGCCATTCCTTGCGGCCCCACTTGGCACAGCCAACGTGTACAGCCATAGAATTACTGCTTTTTGCTTCAGTAAGCGTTTTTATTGTTAGCTCCGGGTCGGGCGGAAGCGTAAAATCTACTTCCATTAATTCTTCCGGTCTTAATCTTCCAAAATCCATATCATTTTAATTTTGTAGTTTTTCAGTGAGCACTATGCCGTTGGTATATAAGCAGCCAGCCTTTCTGATACACTGACAGTACAATGTCATCACTTTATAAAACGCGCTTAATAAATTCTTAATTAACCACTTATCAACTAATCTCCGATCTCTAACCTTCACGCTCAACCCAACAAATCCGCTTTAAACGCCGGCATCACACGTTTCTTCGAAGCCTGCTCATAAGCATAACCCAGTTTGATAATGTCGCCTTCCTTGTACGCGGTACTTATAAACGAAATACCAACTGGTAAACCGTATGCTGTACCCATCGGAACAGTAATATGCGGGTAACCGGCCATGGCAGCAGGAGAGGAGTAGCTGAATCCATTATCATAATCGCCATTAACCAGGTCGATGCAAACGGCAAAGCCATTTGTCGGCGCGGCGATAGCATCCAGGTTGTTGCGTTTCATAATAGCATCGATAGCATTCCGCGTGGTGCCGCTGGTCATTTTCAAAGCATCCAGGTATTCCTTGCTGTCGAGTCCGCCTCTTTTCGCCGACTGCTCCAGTATCTCCTGTTTAAAATAGGGCATTGCTTTCGCCTCGTTTTGCTTATTGAACGCTATTACATCGTCGATTGATTTTATTTTAGAATTAGCCGTACTTAAATATTTATTCAGCCCATCCTTAAATTCGTACTGTAAAACCGTGTTCTCAGCAGTGCCGATTTTCTTTAATTCTTTATATAGTTCTACTTCAACAATCGTTGCGCCCTTACTTTTCAGGATATCAATAGCCTGCTTAAACAATGCATCCATGGCTGAGCTTGTTTTCAGCCCGGTTTTTTCAACCCCGATTATTTTACCATTTAAACCATTGGCATCCAAAAACTTTGTGTAATCCGGTTCAATTTTTCCTTTGTTTGCAGCTGTGTAGCTGTCCTGTGAGTCTTCTCCGGCAAGCAGCCCCAGTAAGATAGCTGCATCGCGTACCGTGCGAGCCATAGGCCCGGCGGTATCCTGTGTTTTTGATATTGGGATAATACCGGTACGGCTCCACAATCCGACCGTAGGTTTAATACCCACCAAGCCATTTACGGACGAGGGTGAAACAATCGAGCCGTCTGTTTCGGTACCGATGGCAATAGCGCATAAATTAGCTGATGCCGCTGAGCCCGACCCGGCGCTGGATCCGCTCGGGTTGCGGTCGAGAATATAAGGGCATTTGGTTTGCCCGCCACGGCTGCTCCATGCGCTTGTTGAATGCGTCGACCGGAAGTTGGCCCATTCGCTCAAATTGGTCTTGCCTAGCAGCACGGCGCCCGCCTCCCGCAATTTTTTTATAATAAACGCATCCTGTTTTGCGATGTTATCGGCAATGGCCAGCGCGCCGGCCGTGGTGTGCATACTGTCGCCGGTGTTAATATTGTCCTTTATCAAAACCGGAATGCCGTGCAAGGGACCGCGCACTTTCCCGGCAGTACGCTCTTTATCCATCGCATCGGCAATGTTGAGCGCATCCTTGTTTAGTTCGATCACAGCATTCAGCTTAGGGCCGCTTTTATCAATTGCATCGATCCTTTTCAAATACAATTCCGTGATCGACCGCGAGGTGTACTCCTTGCTTTGCATTTTTTGCTGTAAAGCATCAATAGTTATTTCGTTTAAAACAAAGTCATTAAGGTTTCCACTGTCGTGCGATTCGTCCGGTTTTTTATTGGTTGAAGCTAAATTGCACGACGCAGCCGCAACTGTTGTTAATGATAAACCTGCTATGGAACCTGTTTTCAGGAAATTTCTTCTGTGCATGATAGGGTCTGATATCAGGATACAAATAACAAAAAATTACTGATTAATGCCCGGAAAATTATAACGCTTTTTTGAATTGTAACAAATCATTTAGACATTTGTCTAAATATATAAATAACGAGAAGTGAATAAATTGTTTAAGGCGCTGAATGATCCTACCCGGCGGGAAATTTTAGAAATGTTGAAGGACAAGGACCTTACAGCAGGAGAGATAGCCGATCGGTTTAAGATCTCAAAACCCAGCATATCGCACCACCTCGACCTGTTGAGACAAGCCGGGTTAGTGGTTTCGGTTAAAGAGGGTCAGTTTATTTATTATTCGCTCAACACAACGGTAATGGACGAAATGCTGAAATGGATAATCAGCCTGCAAACACAAAAAGTTAAATCATAAATCACAATATCATGAAGAAGTTTTCATTGTTAGACGCCGCCGCTATAGTCATTTGGCTTGTGCCGGCTTTTTATTTGTTTTTTACCTACGCATCATTGCCGCAAACTGTTCCCATGCACTATGGGCTAAACGGCGATGTTGACCGCTACGGCTCCAAAAATGAATTTTTAACCTTTCAGTACATCATGCTTGGACTGCCTGCACTGGTTTACCTGGTGTTTAAATACCTGCCGGCAATTGATCCGAAACGAAAAGTAAAATATGGCATGGATACCTTTAAAAAACTGGGACTTGGCCTGATAACATTCTTCACGGCTTTAAATGTAGTGCTTATATATGCTACTATACATCATGGCGTAAGGGTCGAAAAATTAATATTCCCGCTGGTTGGTTTGCTGTTCGCTTTTATCGGCAACATCATGCACAGTATTAAGCCGAACTATTTTGCCGGTTTCCGCACCCCATGGACACTCGAAAATGAAGATAACTGGCGTGCCACACACCGTCTTGCCGGTAAACTGTGGTTTACAGGAGGCATTTTGCTTACCATATTGATGCTGGTGATACCCGGGCAAACGGGATTTGTTATTTTTATGTGCAGCATAGGTGTACTGGTACTTATCCCGGCTGTTTACTCATACCGGTATTTCAAAAAACACCAGTTTAATCATCCTGCGTAGCGAGATAGGTTTCGATCTTGTCTTTACATCTGTTCCGTGTCTTTAAATTGTCGCTCTATCACGAAACGTTCCTATGGAACGTAAGGATTGATCGTATATCTCTACCAACCAAATGTTCCTACGGAACACATTTTAACATACCAGCGCGTTCCTATGGAACGTAAAGATTTATTCGGGTACCTCTACCAAACAAACGTTCTCTATGGAACACATTTTAACATTCAAGTACGTTCTGTAGGAACGTCTGGTTGGTAGAAAAAAATTTAATTGTTTGCGTTCCATAGGAACGCCTGGTTATATGCCACAATTTGGATCGTACCCTTTTGTTTTCTTTTTGTACTTATTAATCGATTTTTTGCATTTGAGTGTTTCAATAAAAATATTATTTATATTGGTGCAGCATGAAGAAAACAATCGGGCTATTTTTAATCACGCTTATTTTTGCAGGCACGCTGTTTGCACAATCAGTACCAACGCCGGTATCGGTCAATGGCAGATTATCAGTTAAGAATGGCGTCGTTGTAAACAAGATGGGAATGCCGCCGCAATTGCGTGGTATTAGTTTTTCGTGGAGCATCTGGCAGGGGCGGAAATATTATAATCCCAGCGTGGTTAATTGGCTTGCCACCGATTTTAAGGTCTCGCTCATCCGCGCCTCGATGGCCGTGCAGCCCGACCATGGTTATTTACAGGAACCCGAAGCGCAAACCGAACTGGTTGAAAACGTGGTTGACCAGGCGGTTAAGGATGGCATTTATGTACTCGTCGACTGGCACGACCATCACAGCAACCAGCATATCCCGCAGGCAAAAGAGTTTTTCACGAAGATGGCTAAACACTATTCAGGCGTGCCAAATGTGATCTACGAAATATGGAATGAGCCCGAAGGCAATATCAGCTGGGATACAGTTAAGAATTATGCGGTACAGCTTATTACTGAGATCCGTAAATACGATAAACAGAACCTTATTGTTGTTGGCAGTCCGCGTTGGGACCAGGATGTGGACGTGGTTGCAGGAAGCCCGGTTTCAGGTTTTAATAACGTGGCCTATTCTTTTCATTTTTATGCATCCGATCCCAATCACCAGGAAAAATTGCGTGCTAGAGCCGATATCGCGATAAAGAAAGGGTTGCCTTTGATGATTACCGAATGGGGAGTAGGTGAGTCCAATGGGAACGGTAAGTTCGACCGGGAACTGGTCAAAACCTGGCTCACATGGATGGAGCAAAATAAACTGAGTTGGGTAAACTGGAATATCACCGATAAAAAAGAAACCACCGCCCTGCTTTTACCCGGCGCCCCCGACAACGGCGGCTGGACAGAGGGTCAGCTAACCCCTGCAGGAAATTATATCCGTGAGCAACTGCGGGCGCTGAATAAATAGCTCAAAAAAAACCTGCATATATCATCAAGTTGATTAAAAAAAGGCTTCCGTCCCGATAGCTATCGGGATCTGGCTTTACTTCTCCTTTCTGATCGCCTCGTCAATCGCTTTTTCAGCCAGGGGCTCCATTATTTTATAACCTGCCAGGTTAGGATGCACACCATCTTTTGACAAGTTAGCGGGTAAACCGCGCCTTTCATCAGCCATAGCGGTAAAATAATCGAGATAAACGATTTTATTTTTTTCACAGTAATTCTTTATCATAGTGTTAAGCGCAGTCACGCTCGGTTTTGGGTCGATGCCTGGTCGCCACGGGAAATTATAAGCCGGCATAACCGACGACAACACCACTTTGATATGATTCAATCGTGCCAACTCGGCCATCGATACAATATTGCCAAAAACATCTTCCAGCTTCGATGGGCCGTTGTTTTCGGCAATATCATTGATACCCGCCATAATGACTACAACTGCAGGCTTCAGATTAACCACATCCTCGCGGAAGCGTACCAGCATTTGCCCGGTTGTTTGCCCACTGATGCCGCGGTCGTAATAGGGCTTTCCGCTAAAGAATGCCGGGTCGCCCCAGGCTTTCCACCCTTCGGTAATGGAATTGCCCATAAATACCACTCGTTTTTCACCGGGTGCAGGCGGCGGTATCGCGATGTTTTCAGCTTCGTATTTCTTAATAAACGCCCAGTCTTTGGCCGGCCGCTCAGCTTGTATCTTCCTGTTTTTTTCCTGCTGTTCTATATTCGCAATAACTTTCGGGTCGGTAGGTGTTAAAAAGCCATTTAACGCAAGCCAATCGCCAAAGCGGTCTATCCAGGTGTCGGTGGGTATATGTTGCCGCTTCATGCCAAACCCATGGCCGCCTTTTTCATACATATGCAATTCAGCAGGGTGTTTCGTTGTCAACCATTTCGAGTATAAATCAACGGAATGCGGCGCCAGCCCAAGTTCATCATTGGAGGCTGCTGCCAAAAACATAGGCGGTGCATCATTGGCAACTGTACCCTGGAGGGACGGTGGCATATAAGTATAAATAGGTGCCACAAAGTCCGGTCGATTTTCAGCGGTGTAATTGAACGCTGCCGATGCTGCAACAGTTCCACCTGCCGAAAATCCGATTATCCCAATCCGTGAAGGCGAAATTCCATATTCGGCAGCATGCGCCCTCACATATTTGATAGCTTCTTTTCCGTCGGCAATTGACAAAGGGACAATGGGTGCAATTTTTCGTTGAAAATCGCCCCTTGTCAAAGCATCGGTAAGTTCCTGTCCGGGGTTGGCTGTAAAACTTTCGCCGAGCCGGTATTTTAGCAAAAACACAGTCACGCCCTTTTTGGTAAGCCAATTCACAACATCAGTGCCTTCAAAGGTGGTCATCAAAATATAAAACCCGCCACCCGGGCAAACAATTACCGCTGTTCCGTTAGCAATTCCCGGATCGGGGGTAAAAACTGTAAGGGTAGGGTGCGAAACGTTGTAAGCCATTTCATAATCGCCGGCTTTTATTTGTTTCTCGTTGTACTTCCATTTATCGGAGCCAGGTGCCGCGCCGCTATACAATTGAATTACCTTTTGCTGGGCATTCGCCACGATTGCCGACAATAGCAATAAAGCCATTATTAGTTTTCTGTACATAAATTAAAATGTTATAAAAGATAGTGGTTTAAAAAAGGACACGTAAAACAAAGTTATCAAATTAAACCTTTTACAGTATCGATTGTCTAAAGCATGTTTTATGAAGAAAACAGCAGCGGCTGTTGCGTGCGGTTGAAGACAAACAAAACTTCTGCGAATGAAATTAATACGCCCAAAATGTGCTGCCGTAACATATAAAACCACCTTTCTATTGATATTGATGGGAGCGTTTATTTTTCCATCATGCAACAGCGAAAAGAAAATATACAAAAGCGATTGTAACAGCGAGCTTTCGTTCAAGCGTGTGGACTTCACCAAGTTGATTGACAGTATCGAGATGTACGATCAGCAGTATATTGAAATAACCGGAACTTATAAAGAATCAAAGGGCCAATCGGCCCTGGTTAACGACAGCTCGTTTGTCGACCACTCAAACAGCCATGCTATTTGGGTAAATTTTAGCCAGGATTGCCCACTGTACTTAACAGGCACACGTATCGGCCTGTTTGAGTTTAACGACGGTACGTTTACTCAAATAAATAATAAAACGGTAACCTTGCGCGGCAAAATTGATGTAGCGCACAAAGGGCATCTGGGCAGTTACCGCGGATCGATTGACCGGGTAAGCTTTGTCAAACTATAATTAAATCTCAAGTTTCAGGCCGTCGTATGCGAGTTCGATATTTGCAGGCAGCAAAGCGGATACCGCGTTATGTGTTCCTAACCGGTGACTGATGTGTGTAAAATATGTTTTTTGCGCCCCCATTTCTTCCGCGAAAGCAATAGCCTCATCCAGGGTAAAGTGCGAAATGTGGCTTTGTTTCTGGAGCGCATTAATAACGAGTATTTTCGACCCTTTTATTTTTTCTTTTTCAATCCCTGATACACTTTTCGCATCAGTAATATAAGTAAAATCATTAATGCGGAAGCCCAGGACGGGCAGCAGGTAATGCATCACTTCAATCGGAATGAATTTTAGTTCTCCTATTGCAAAAGGGGCTAGGCCTATGGTATGAAGATTTAACTGCGGTATACCGGGGTATTTAAAGTCATCGAAAATATAGTGAAATTCGCGTTTAAGGGCTTTCTGGACACGTAGCTCAGCATATACATCAATCGGCCCCTGTTGCTTATAATTAAACGCGCGGATATCGTCAAGGCCGGCTATGTGGTCTTTGTGCTCATGGGTAAATAAAATTGCGTCCAGCCGTTGTACATTAGCCCGTAGCATTTGATGCCTGAAATCGGGGCCGGAGTCTATAACGATCACCTGTCCGTAACCTTCAACAAGGATGGATGTACGTAAACGTTTATCCCGGAGGTCTGCCGAGGTGCAAACTTCACAGTTGCAGGCGATAACGGGTACCCCTTGTGAAGTTCCTGTTCCTAAAAAAGTTATAGTCACAATTCCAGTTTTGTTTGTTTTAGCTGCTGTAAAAAAACAACTTGCTTTTCGTCAAGTTCGTTATAATCAATATCAAGTGCGCACGCCAATTCGCTTATCGCCAAAATTTTACTTTCAAGACCCGAAAATTTGTTGACCACTACAACTTTACTGTGCAGCAATAAACATGCGCCGGTTTTGAAATTTCCCTTTTCGTATCGTACCCGGTAGCCGGCCGTTCGCAATAGTAATTCCAGTTTTTCGAGCGTATGATTTGTAAACGTAAGCATGAAATCAAAAATAACAACAAATCGTTAATACACGAGATTTCAACCGTTAAATTCGACAGTATAAAAGAAGCCTGATTGCTAAGGCTTCTTTATTATCAATTTCCTTCCGGGCGGTAGGTGCTTGTTCTTCTGCGATAATGTTTGCGCGTACGGTACCGGGTACTGGTACTCCTATAGCTGTGCCGGCTGTTGCGGCTGCTATAGCCGGTTTGATTACTGCGGTCACGCGAATTTTGGTCGTGTACACTCTGATCGTGGTCTCTTTGATCACGCATCTGCTGATCGCGGGTTCTCTGGTCTCCAACTTGCTGGTCATGCGTTCTTTGATCGCGCATTCTTTGATCTCGTGTCTGTTGATCGCGGGTTTGCTGATCTGTTTGCTGCCTGTCCTGGGCAAACGTTGAGGTAAATGCCATAGCAGCTACGGCGGTCATAAAAAGAAACTTTCTCATAAATTATGTTTTAATAGGAATATCAATGACTACAATTGGTACAGCTACTTGTTTTAGCTATTATCTGCGCTGCAGGAATGTTGAGACAAAGCGACAAGTTGCGCCGGGTTAAATTTGACGCCCGGCGAATGATCGAAAAGTGCAACAATCTGGCACTTGATACCTAACAATCAACATTTTTACCCAATTTTGTACAAAATATATTGAATCGGCGAATGGAAACCACAACTGAAAAAGATTCTCACTACAACAACCTCGAAGAAATGCCTATGAGGGATATTCTTCAAAATATAAACCGGGAAGACCAGACTGTGGCCGTTTCGGTAGCGCGGGCGCTGCCGCAAATTGAAGCGCTTGCAACCGTCACCGCGGCAAAAATGAAAGCCGGTGGCCGCCTGTTTTATATCGGCGCGGGTACCAGCGGGCGGTTAGGTGTAGTGGATGCATCGGAATGCCCGCCAACCTTCGGTGTGCCGTTTGACATGGTAGTAGGTATTATCGCCGGGGGAGACGGGGCTATCCGCAAAGCGGTTGAATTTGCCGAAGACGACGCTGAACAAGCCTGGAAGGATCTGGCTGAATATGAGATCAACGAAAAAGATGTGCTGGTAGGAATAGCTGCATCGGGTACAACGCCTTATGTGATCGGCGGCCTTAAAATGGCCAGCCAAAATAATGTTACCACCGGCTGTATTGTATGTAACAGCGGCAGCCCGGTGGCGGCAGCCGCAAAATACCCGGTTGAAGTAGTTACGGGGCCCGAGTTTTTAACCGGGTCGACCCGGATGAAGGCCGGCACGGCGCAAAAGCTGGTTTTAAATATGCTGAGCACCAGCGTTATGATACAAATCGGACGGGTAAAAGGAAATAAAATGGTTGATATGCAGTTAACCAACAATAAACTGGTTGACCGCGGAACCCGCATGGTGATGAACCAAACCGGCCTTGACGAAAACACCGCGGCGGGTTTATTGAAGACGCACGGAAGTGTGCGCAAAGCTGTGGATAGTATAAAGAAATGAATTGATGTGCAAATTACAGGTTATCAATTTGCATATCTGTAATTCGCACATTTGAAATCGAAGAGCATGCACGAGATAGAACCATATTATAAATGGCGGGATGACTATATCGCATCTGAGGACGAGTATTCGCCGTTTTATGCTACGCAATATAGTGAGTTTGAGTTTGATAAGCAGGTATATAACTACCTCTTGCATCCGCAGTGGGATTCATTTGGATCAAATACTTTGTACATGAAAGTTTTGTTTGCCGATTATGACCGTGGATATACCATTATTGAATTTATTGGCGAGTGGAACGACGCGATTAATAACGATATCATGCTGATGAAACGTGAGATACTGGAGTTGATGATCGACAATGGTATCAACCACTTTATACTCATCGGCGAAAACGTACTCAACTTTCACTCATCAGATGATTGTTATTATGAAGAATGGTTCCAGGACGTGGAGGACGGCTGGATTGCCGGTATCAATTTTCGCGATCACGTGATTGAAGAATTTAAACGGAACAATATCGACTACTATATCAACTTCGGCGGCGCACTCGACGATTTGGGCTGGCGCACGCTAAAGCCCCTCCAGGTGTTCAAAAAGGTTGAAGAACAACTAATGAGGCGGCTGAACTAAATGAATTCCTGTCATATCTCCTGAATGTAAAAATTCTTTTGCCTTATATCTAAAGTATCACTTCTATAATTAAATTTGTAATAATAAATTTTATCAAAAAAATGGAAAATAACAATCCCGACTACGTTTACAAAAACGTAATACAATTAGACGATGCTGACGCATCGCGTAAATATTTGGCTAAAGTATTCACCTGGATGTTTATTGGCTTAGGAATTTCAGCATTTATTGCTCTTGGATTTTATAACGATTTGGGCTTAATGACTTTAATTGTTAACCCGGCCGTTGGCGGGTTAACCGGCTTGGGATATGCGGCTATATTTGCGCCAGTTGCATTTTCGTTTGTAATAAGTTTTGGCTTCAATCGTATATCCTATCCTGTTTTACTCGCTCTTTTTATTGCCTACGCTGTAAGCATTGGAGTTAGTTTAAGCATTTTGGGCTTAATCTATACCGCAGGTTCGATATTTGGCGTTTTCTTAAGCTCATCATTGGTTTTTGCTATTATGGCCATTGCCGGTTATACCACGAAAATGGATTTAACTAATTTCGGATCAATATTGATCATGCTGTTTTTTGGAGCTTTCGCTGTTAGTTTGGTTAATTTCTTTTTAGGCACCGCACAGCTTCAATACATTATAAGCTTCGTATTTGTAGCCATTATGGTTGGCTTAACGGCTTATTACATGCAAATGTTAAAGCGTATTGGCGCTGGCATCGAGTATGGAGCTGAAGGTTATGGAAAATTGGTTTTAATGGGCGCTTTTGTTCTTTATACTACATTTATTAACTTGTTTATGTCAATGCTTCGCATTTTCGGTAGCAGGCGTTAAGTAATGCATATCATTTAATGAAAAAAGCCGCTCATTTACGAGCGGCTTTTTTTATTAAATGATTTATTCAACTTCGAAAAATTCAGCTAACGGCCCAAAATAACTATCACTCCAGCCGTCTGAGATGTCGGCATAGTCTGCATCGGGTATATTTGTGTGTCTTAGTTCGACTGATGTGCTTTCTTTATCGGGGTGAAGTTTGATGGTAACTACCGAGGAGTCGGATTGCCCGTCAAAATACCATTGCTGTACTATTTTCTTTCCTTCTTCAAACTCCAAGTTTTTCCCAATGATGCTTCCATCCCACATGGAAAACTCAGAGCCCGGCTCGGTCGACATAACGGCGCTTTCACCCGTCCACAGCTCAATGGTAAGCGGGTTTGTTAAAGCGGTATAAACCTCCTCTGGCGTGGCCTGTATGCGGTAGTATTTTTTAAAATCTTTCATTTATTCGGAACCGTTATTTCTTATGGTTAATAGATTACGTTGATTAAATCGTTTTTAGAAATCATCGAAACCACAAAAATCATTTACAGTCAGTCAGCGGTTCAGACAACTATCCCAGTGGCAGTACAACCCGCCCGTAAACTTCGTTTAATACGTTGGCAATACCGGCATATATAGCAGATGCGCCGCATATTATACCTTCGTAGCCGGCAAATTTACCAATACTTTCGTTACCGGTGGCGTGTTCGGCAGCAAGTAAAAAGAAAAGTAGGGTTAGCGTGGCAAATACAAATTGCAATGCACGATTCAATCTGAGCGTACCAACGAACAGACACAAGGTAAATACTCCCCAAATACCTAGGTAAGCAGCCATTGCGCTGTCGGTTGCGGCGGAAGCCCAGCCCAATTTCGGCATAACCATTAATCCCACAAGCGATAGCCAGAAAAAGCCGTAAGATGTAAATGCGGTTAAGCCGAAGGTATTATTCTTTTTGGCTTCAATTATACCGGCAATCACCTGCGCAAGGCCACCGTAGAAAATACCCATAGCTAATATCATTGAATTTAATGGGAAAAAACCGGCGTTGTGAAGGTTTAATAAAACAGTAGTCATACCGAAAGCGCAAAGGCCAAGCGGCGCAGGATTGGCGATGCCGTCCCTTGCCGGAACAGGAGTTGTTGGAATCATTGTTATAGGGTTTAATTGGTTTAAAATGCAATCTAATTCATTTTAAAATATTTATCAATTATTTTTACAAACCGACCGGCGGCAATTACGTTAATCTGCTACATGCAAAAAATAGTTCTTTTACGCCACGGCGAAAGTATCTGGAACCAGGAAAACCGGTTTACTGGCTGGACGGATGTCGATTTATCGGAAGAGGGAATCCGGCAGGCCCATCGCGCCGGAGTGGTATTAAAAGAACAAGGGTTTAATTTCGACATTGGTTTTACATCTCTGCTAAAGCGGTCGATAAAAACGTTGTATATTGTGCTGGAGGAGTTGGATCACTTATGGATACCTGTACAAAAATCATGGCGGCTCAATGAACGCTTTTACGGCGCTCTGCAGGGGTTAAATAAAGCCGAAACCATCGCCAGGTATGGCGAAGCACAGGTACAAAAATGGCGTCGCGACCCGCACGAATTTCCACCAGCCGTAACAAAAGATGACGACCGTTACCCCGGGAAAGACGTGCGTTATAAAGATTTAACTGAACGCGAACTGCCGCTTACCGAAAACCTGAGTCAAACAATGGACCGGGTTTTGCCTTTCTGGCACGAATTTATCGTTCCGGCCATTCGTAAAAACCAAAAGGTAATCGTTTGCGCGCATGGGAACAGCTTGCGTGCGTTGATACAGCATATCGACCACTTAACTGATGAACAAGTTACACAGTTGGACATTCCAACCGGCACACCATTAATTTACGAACTGGACGACGGGTTGGAAAGAATAAGGCATTATTATTTAGAATAGATGATACCAGGCATTGGATTTTTAAACCATATCGTCTAATCGTTAGGCTTCGTATCACTCTTTCTTATACAACTCTCCGGCTTTTTCAGCAGATAGTTTTATCCCTTTTATCATTGCTGAGCTGAAGCCATTGTGCTCCATTTCGTTTAAGCCTGCTATAGTGCAGCCGCTTGGGGAAGTTACTTTGTCAATTTCCTGTTCAGGATGGGAAGAGAGTTGCAATAGCAGGTCGGCGGCGCCTTTGGCAGTTTGTGCAGCCATTTTTAAGGCATCATGCGCATGAAATCCGATCTCGGTCCCGCCCTGGGAGGCAGCACGAATAGAGCGTAAAAAGAAAGCGATGCCGCACGCACACAGCGCGGTGGCTGATGTCATCAATTCTTCATTTACCTGTATGGTAACGCCAACCGTTTCAAACAGCGAACGCACAACGTTGAGGTTTTTAGGTGTGCCATTGTCAGTGGCGATGCAGGTCATCGATTGGCCTATTGCTATAGCGGTATTGGGCATGGCGCGAATAACCTGTACGTTTAAATCAAGCTGCCCGCGAATATCCCCGCAACTCACACCTGAGACTACGGAAATAAGTAATTGTTTTTCAGGACGTATTGAGGGCCTTATTTCATCCAATAACTTATTAAGCTGTTGAGGAAGCACTGCAATAACCACAAAGTCGGCTTTTCGAACGGCCTTAAGGTTATTATCTGTTGTGTGATAACCAAGTTCGGCAAGCGGGGCAAGTGCGGCGGCGTTTCTCCGCGTTAACGAAATTTGTTGCGGTTTGCAGATACCGGCTTTCACCAGGCCTTTTGCCAATGAAAGACCAATGTTGCCGCTACCCACTATGGCTATATGCTGTTGTGAATTCATGTGTTTTGGCTTAAACGTGTTCCAAATGATTTGTTTTCCTTAAGGCTCCCGAGCTCACCGGCATGCCCTATAATTACGGCTTTTACCCCGCAGGATATAGCTGTAAAAGCATTGTCGAGCTTTGGCAGCATCCCGCTGTGGATTATCTGTTTTGTTTTTAATTCATCGTAGCGGACAGGGTCAAGCTCTCTTATTAGCGATTCTTCGTCGTTTATGTCCTGCAATACGCCTCGTTTTTCGAAGCAGTAAATCAGCGTAGTATGATACAGTTCAGCTAACGCCACCGCCAAAGCAGAAGCAATGGTATCGGCGTTGGTATTTAACAACTGCCCGTCGCCGTCATGCGTTAGCGCCGAAAAAACAGGTGTAAAACCGGCGTCCATTAAACTGCTTATGCTTTCGGCCCGGACAGATGTATCGTCTATATCGCCAACAAAACCATAATCAATAGCTTTTACCGGGCGTTTTTTGGTGCGTATAAAATCACCATCGGCACCAGTTAATCCAATGGCATTGTTACCCAACCGCTGCAATTGGGCCACAATGTTTTTGTTGATAAGCCCGCCGTAAACCATGGTAACCACTCGTAGGGTTTCAATATCGGTTATCCGGCGGCCATCAACCACGCGCGCTTCAAGCCCAAGTGTTTCCGAAAGCTGCGTGGCTACTTTGCCGCCGCCATGTACTAATATTTTATAACCTTTAAGCGCGCTAAAGTCCTTCAGAAAATGATGCAGGTTTTCAGAATTATCAATAACATTTCCGCCAATTTTTATAATATATAGGTTTTTTATCGCGCTATCCGGCGATGTTTTGTCCAAAATGGAATGAATTCTGCCCATATTACCCCGTGTTTTAACCAATTGAGATATTTTTACGATAGAATATCTCGATTTCCGATAAAAATAATAAAAATAAGCCTGTTTTTTAATATAATTATTAAAAAATGATCGGTTTTGTATAACTGTTATTAATAGGCTATATCGTTCGTGGCCATCGTCTTTTTTGAATCAGCCGGTCCTTTACCCAAACGAATATTCTTCTAAATTGTAGTATCCACATCACAATCACGCCGTTACTGAAAAGATTGTGTATCATTGAAATTTATAATCATATATGTTTACAGTAACATCGCAGGATAGCAAGCAAAGCCGCAAACCGCGCGTCGTAATAATAGGAGGGGGATTTGGCGGGCTCACTTTAGCCAAGAAATTAAAAAATGCCCCGGTTGATGTCTTGCTGCTTGACAAGCACAATTATCACACTTTCCAGCCGCTTTTATACCAGGTTGCTATTGGGTCGATTGAGGCGGATTCGATAGGTTTCCCCATCCGGCGGATATTTACCAGGCATGATAATTTCACGTTCAACCTTGCAGAAGTACAGAAAATTGACGCTATAACCAATACGATTACTACCGATATAGGGTCAGTTAATTACGATTACCTGGTGATAGCTACCGGCTCGAACACTAACTTTTTCGGCAACAAAGAGATTGAGCATTTTGCCATGCCGATGAAAAATATACCTGAGGCGTTAAACATCAGGAGCCTCATCATCCAAAACCTCGAAACTGCTTTAGTTACAGGTGATTCAAGGGAAAAGTTTGCGCTGATGACATTTGTGGTGGTTGGGGGCGGGCCAACAGGTGTTGAGCTTTCAGGTGCGCTGGCCGAAATGCGACATTTGATATTGATGAAGGACTACCATGGTTTGAGTAAATACGATATGCGGGTTTACCTGGTTGAAGGAAAGGATAAGTTGCTGGCTGCTATGTCACCCGAAGCATCGGCCAAAGCAAAAGAATTTTTAACCAAAGCCGATGTAACGATTTACAATAGCGCACACGTGGAAAGCTATGATGGTTTTTATTTAAAAATAGACAATGGCAAAACCATAAAAACCCGCAATGTTTTATGGGCAGCAGGCGTAAAGGGCGAAGTTCCCGAAGGCATCCCTGCAGAGGCAATCGCAAAAGGAAACCGCATCTACGTAGATGAGATAAACCGGGTAAAAGGTTACGAAAATATATTTGCGATAGGGGATGCATCGTTAATGATAACGCCCGAAACACCCAACGGTCATCCGGGCGTGGCGCCGGCAGCGATACAGCAGGGAGAACTACTTGCCGAAAATTTGCTTCATCTGATAAAGGGCGAAGCCACCAAACCATTCAAATATCACGATAAAGGCACATTGGCCACCATTGGCCGTAATAAAGCCGTGGCTGATTTAGGTAAGATACATTTGCAGGGATTTTTTGCCTGGCTGTTATGGGGTGCGGTGCATATTATGTCGCTGGCGGGCTTTGCCAATAAGGGCATTATATTTTTAAGCTGGGCCATCAACTATTTTACAAAAAATAGTGATAACCGGCTTGTGGTGCGATATTTTAACACCAAAACGAGAGAGATTGACGCTGAGGCCAAATAGTCTTGTAGAGACGCAATACTTTGCGTCTCGAATATGATGAAATCCGGGTCAGAGATGCAAGGTATTGCGTCTCTACGGTTTTAACGATCTCATATATCCGGCAATATCCCGCTCCGTCGTATCAGTTGCTTTTGACAGGTCATTTATAATGTTCTGCCGTTCTGTTTCCGACCGGTTTTGGCTCAGCTTTTTTTTAGCCTGCAAATCGTCGACCACCACCTCGAATGCAACGATACCCCTCATCATCTTTTGTTTATAATCGGCGGCCAGGCTGTTCCATTGTGCTAGGTAATCCGCATCGTAATATTTAATCATTTCGTGCAATACCGCAGCTTTATCTCTTTCACTTTCAAGCAACAGGCATTTTCCATAAGCATGCACTGCCAGGTAATTCCAGGTAGGTACGCTTTCAACGTTCTCATAATTTTTTGGCGAGATGTACGCATGCGGCTCCGTAAATATAACTAGTGCGTCGCTACCGGTAATAGCTGACGAATGCGGATTGGCTTTAGCAAAGTGCGACGTAAGGGTGATTTTTTCATCCTTTTCCTTAACTAAAAATGGCAGGTGGGTGGCAACGGGCAAGCCGTCTTTAACCGATACGATTGTTGCAAAACTGTACCGCCGCATAAATGCAAGCACCTCATGTTTATCCGGAAATTTATTGAATGGTGGGATATACATACCGTGAATTTAGCAATTAGTTTTTTGTATTAAACGCCAAAAAACCAGTCTCAAAGAAATGGCTGTACCCTGCTTAGCGCGAACTGTAACTGCTCGTCGGGAGTAAGGTTGGTATTATCTAAAACTATCGCATCCTTTGCCCTGACCAGCGGGCTCTCGGCGCGTGTAGTATCCTGGTAATCCCGGTGGGCAAGGTTTTCAAAAACATCTTCAAGTGTAATGTCCGGATTTTTGATTTTAAGCTCTTTAAAACGCCTTTCGGCGCGAACCAATGGGTCGGCGGTCATGAAAATTTTAACGGGCGCATCCGGAAAAACAGCAGTGCCTATATCGCGGCCATCCATTACAATACTTTTTGTGCGGCCCATGCGCTGCTGCTGTTTTACCATTTCTTTACGCACCTCGCGAATTGCAGAAACGGCACTTACCTTTTCAGATACCGGCATTTGGCGTATTTCTTCCGAAACTTCTTCCTCATTCAGCGTGATATGCGTTTCATAATCGCGCGAATGAAAATTCAGGTGAATATTTTTAAGTGCTTCGGCAATTTTTTCCGTGTTGTGCAGGTCGATATTGTTGCGTAAAAAATATAAGGCCACCGCGCGGTACATTGCGCCGCTATCGACATATATAAAATGCAGTTTCTTGGCCAGTGCTTTAGCCAGCGTGCTTTTCCCGCAGGATGAATAGCCATCAATGGCTACAATGACATGGTTACTCATGGGAGGACTAAAGTAGTGAATTTAGTGAGTAGTTGATTAAGTGAATGGTTGATTGTGTTGGATTAAGTTAATAACTGTTCTCCTAATCAACCCAATCAACTACATTTGGCCATGAACTTTACCAAAGCCGACCTGCAAAAAGAAACAACCTACAAAGCATCCCGCAGCGGCGGTAAGGGCGGGCAAAATGTAAACAAGGTATCAAGTAAGGTGGAGCTGCTGTTTTCGGTTGTCAATTCAACCCTTTTTACTGACGAAGAAAAAGAATTGTTAAACAATAAACTGCAATCGCGTTTCAACAAAGATGGCCTGGTGCAGGTAATTTGCGACGAAGAACGCAGCCAGTACCTGAACAAAGAAAAAGCGCTCGAAAGGCTTTTTTTATTACTAATAAGAGCACTGCACAAACCCAAAATTCGTAAAGCGACCAAAGTAAGTAAAGCCGCCAAAGCCGCCCGGCTCGAATCTAAACGGATAAACGCAGTTAAGAAGGAGAGCAGGAGGAGGGATTTTGATGATTAGGGGAGTGATTGTAGATTAGTAACGTAGCAGTTAGATATTAATCTCCCAACTTTAACCTCCAATTCTACCTAAACCGGTATAACGCCGTTATCGACCCCCATTGATGCTTACGAAACATCTCTTTTACATCTTTGGTGTGATAGATGGCCGCCGCATCAACCACAAAGCGTTTTGTGGTAAATGCAATACCGAATTGCTGGCTGAAAATAAATGGTTCTTTGTCCTGCCTTACTTCAAGGTTATTAGGATCGTTATGATTGTCAAACAAGCCGCCCTGGATGGTGGCATCATAAATCACATAATTGATTTGCGGCTTGTAGTAAAAAAATATTTCGTTGGTATGGAGCGTTGGTAACTCCTTGTTTCTTATAGCAGTGCTTTGTGTGCTAACCGAGTTAAAAAGTTGGTTAAATAAACCAATCCGAATCAATGGCCCAACGCCGGCGCCTGTAAACCCGTTGCCCAAATTGGCATAGCTTGTTAATGATACGTCAGCCACTGATGTTCTGGCAATAAGCCGGGTATATTCAGCAGAAAGATTAAGTTCAGCGTCGTTTTTAATTTGATATTGCCAACCGCCGATTTTATAAAACCCAAATGTGCGGTGAATAAAGTTCTGTGTCTGTTCGCCAAAGGCAGCAGCGCCAACCACACCAAGTTGGGCACCCAGCTTAAGGTTGCTTTCATTTTTATATAGCAGGTTTAAGGTGGTGCCGATATAGAAATATGCTGCAAAGGGCCTGTCGATATATTGCGGCCCAGGGACGAAACCCGATTGCGGGTTAAATATTTTCTGCCCGGTTTCAAATCCTAAAACCTTGTTGGCGAGCATGGAGCTATCACCGCTTTTAACTGGTAATGCGTGCCTGTAGTAAATAAATGCGCCATCGGTATAATACCTGTCGGAGCCTTTTAGAAGATATGAATCGTTATCGGTTTGTGCACCGATCTCGGTACGGTACGACTGGGCAAAGGCCCCTGCACTTCCCAAAAGAAAAGTCAGCAAACTAAACAGTATAAATCTCATTTAGGGGTGTGAATAGGCCACTAAAATAGGAAAAACAAATTATAAAGCGAGACGAGCCGAATATTGCGGAATCATCAAAATATTAAGCGCAAATCAATCGTTAAACCAGGTCCTTTGCCATAGCAGCGGTATCGGGCTTTACTGTTAAATCAAGCGGATTTTTTACCTTTTCATTCATCAGCGCCAGGGAAATTACTTCATCCATTTGCGTTACGTAATGAAATTTAAGGTCTTTTATATAGTCTTCCTTAATCTCTAATATATCTTTTTGATTTGAACGGCATAAGATAATCTCTTTGATATTGGCACGCTTTGCTGCCAGTATTTTTTCTTTTATACCGCCAACAGGCAATACGCGGCCACGCAATGTTATTTCGCCCGTCATAGCCAGGTGAGGCTTGATTTTGCGCTGTGTAAATACTGATGTTAGGGCTGTAAGCATAGTAACCCCCGCCGAAGGCCCGTCTTTTGGTGTGGCACCTGCCGGAACATGCACATGTATGTCCCACTGATCAAATAACTTAGTGTCGATATCAAACTCAGCTGCATGTGCACGCAGGTAGGCTAAGGCTATGGTAACAGACTCTTTCATTACATCGCCAAGGCTGCCGGTGAGCGTTAGCCGCCCCTTGCCGGGACTTAAGCTTGCTTCGATGAATAAGATATCGCCGCCTACCGATGTCCATGCCAGGCCGGTCACCACGCCGGCAACGTCATTGCCTTCGTATTGATCTTTGTCGAATATGGGGGCACCTAATATTGCTTCAATATCTTTTTTGCTTACAACCGGGTTGTATGGTTCTTCCATGGCAATATTTTTTGCCACACCACGAACCAGCGAACCGATTTTTTTCTCCAATGCCCGCACGCCCGACTCGCGGGTATAGTCCACTATTACCTTTTCGATTACATCCGGTTTTAAAACTACTTCTTTTGCCTTTAAACCATGGGCGTCGCGTTGTTTTGGAACCAAATGCTGTTTAGCAATTTCAACTTTTTCTTCAATGGTATATCCGTTTACTTCAATAATTTCCATCCTGTCGAGCAGGGCAGGCTGTATGGTGCTAAGGGAATTTGCTGTTGCTATGAACATTACATTTGACAGGTCAAAATCCATCTCGACATAATGATCGTAAAAGGTGCTGTTTTGTTCGGGATCAAGTACCTCAAGCAGGGCCGAGGACGGATCGCCCCGGAAATCATTGCCTACTTTATCAATTTCATCCAATATAAAAACCGGATTTCCTGCGCCAGCTTTTTTTATTGACTGTATAATGCGCCCCGGCATAGCGCCGATATAAGTTTTCCGATGACCCCTTATTTCTGCCTCGTCACGTATCCCGCCAAGGGCCATACGCACATATTTACGGCCAAGCGCCTTCGCAATTGATTTCCCGAGCGAAGTTTTACCAACTCCCGGAGGGCCAACCAAACAAAGGATAGGGGCCTTCATATTGTGCTTTAGCTTTAATACGGCCAAATATTCAATAATGCGTTGTTTAACTTTATCGAGGCCAAAGTGATCTTTATCCAATACCTTTTGCGCCCGCTTAAGGTCGAAATTATCCTTGGTGAATTCATTCCAGGGAAGGTCCAGCAGCAATTCGAGATAATTAATTTGTACCGAATAATCGGCAGCAGCAGGGTTGGTGCGTGCTAGCTTTTCTATCTCTTTGGTAAAATGGTCGTTTGTTTCTTTTGCCCATTTCTTTTTTGATGCACGCAGTTTCAGGCTTTCAATCTCCAGGTCGGGGGTGTTACCGCCCAGTTCTTCCTGTATGGTTTTAAGCTGCTGGTTCAAAAAGTAATCGCGCTGCTGCTTATCCAGGTCGACCCGTACCTTGCTTTGAATCTGGTTTTTTAACTCCAGCATTTGCAGGTCTAATGTAAGATGCTCAAGCACCAGGTTTGCACGGTTACGAAGGTTTGGTTCCTCAAGTAGATGCTGCTTTGCATTCATGTCAGCATTCATATTTGATGAAATAAAATTGATCAAAAATGAAGTGCTTTCGATGTTCTTTATAGCGATCCCTGCTTCACTTGGGATATTAGGCGATAACTGGATAATGTTCATTGCCATATCCTTTATGGACGAAACCATGGCTTTAAATATCTTGTCTTCCTTGGGTTTAACCTCTTTGAAAGGCTCGATGGTTGCTTTAATGTAAGGGACGCTTTGTACTTCTTCCTTCAATAAAAAACGCTTTTTGCCCTGCAATATAACTGTTGTATTGCCATCGGGCATTTGAAGCATCTTAATGATCAAAGCAATAGTCCCAATTTTATTTAGCTCGCTGAAAGTTGGATCCTCAACCCCAACATCAAGTTGAGAAACCACACCTATCATGCGGCTGCCTTTATTGGCATCGCGTATTAGCTTGATTGATTTATCCCTGCCAACAGTGATAGGTATAACAACCCCCGGAAATAACACGGTATTTCGCAACGGTAATATGGATAAAACATCAGGTAACTGCTCATTATTCATTTCCTCCTCGTCTTGTGATGACATCAGTGGAAAGAATTCAGAATCTTCGTTTATAACGGGTAAAGCACTATTAAATTCAAACGGGTCAAAGCTCATTAACTATCCTTTATTTTTTTAACGTCATATTGTCAGCCTGCAGAATTACAGGTAAATAATTACAGGTAAACATTTGTTATTCTCTGTACAAAGGCTATTATTTCAAGACATGTGCCAAGATAAGCCATTAAATATTAATATTTAATGGGAGTGTTATAATGTATTGATTATAAGTTTTTTATAAATTGCCGCCGATTTGTTAAATTTGAATGAAAATAGTGATAAATATGATAAAACGTCATATCATCATTTTTATTTTTGGATATTTTGCCGCAAATAGCAAGGTGGCATAATAATTTCGTGTGTTAAGAGTTAATGTAGTACTATTTTGATAAATATTAAACTGCTGATGAGATTATCAGTTATCATATCCGTTATGCTACTGTCGACGTTTGAAGCCGCTACGGCTCAAAATGCCTATGTAAAATTAGGGCAGCAAGCATTAATGGAGGGTAATTTTAAAGCCGCGGCGGCGCAGCTTGAGAGAGCATGCCTGGTTGATTCAACCAATGCTAACGCTTTGTGGCTGCTGGGGTATTCTTATTATCATAGCGAAAATTATCGAAAATCAATTGCTGCGTATAATAAGGAGATAGCAATAAACCCTACGGATGCAATGGCCTATTATTACCGTGCAAGGAGCAAGGGTTACCTTGGGAAGGACAATCAGCTTTCGGCTGCCGAGAGGGAAAAGTATCTGTTGGGTGCAATATTTGACCTTACCAAAGCAATATCCATTGAACCTAATGCAACCAAGTACCAGACAAGAGGGATAGCTTACAGGGAATATGGGGTATTTAAACTGCAGGCCGGTGGCCGTGTTTATGATCGTAATCGTGGTATTAACTCGTTAAAAGCATCCGTTACCGACCTTGAAAAGGTATTAGCCGACAACCCATCCCGCGCTGATATATCTTCGTTGCTTGAGTTGTCAAAACAAAAATTGAGCGAGGCTCTCGCGCATAAATAATGTTCTGATATTATCGGGTTAATTAATTACCCCTTTAATCTTGTAGTTATTATTTCCCATCAATCTTACCTGTTGATCTTTGTCGATCATGTACAATGAGTCAGGAAAATAACTTAGTTTTTCATTTGTTTGATATAGCAGGTTTTTGGTCTGATTAAATATCAATATCCATTTCACGTTGCCTTTTTCTTTTTTTATGAGCATCTGGCGCATTTTCAATTCGGGATACCTGGCTCTGTAAATTATAAAATCGCCTGAATTGGTAATGGCGTAACTATTTTTCCATGCCGGCCTGTTTATATCCGAGCCAATAAAAAGATCAAGTTCGCGGTTCCAATTAACTATATGTACTTTTTTAGTTTGGGTTATCCCGTTATGAGTTGCAGTTTTTACAACAGTGTTGTGAAACCGGCTGAGCCGGGATGCCTCTGCAGAAAAAAAACCTTTTAAATCAAAATACCTGGCCGATCCGCTGGTTTCTTTTATATCTGGTTTACAGCCAACCAATAAAAACGCGATGGCGAAAATGGCCGTTACTTTAAACCAACACATTTCCGGTCATTTTTTCAGGGATTTTGACACCTAAAATTTTCAGTATAGTGGGTGCGATATCGCCAAGCTTACCATCTTTAACGTGTTTAACATCCTTGTCAATAACAATGCATGGAACCAGGTTAGTTGTATGAGCAGTATTGGGCGAACCATCGTCATTTATCATATAATCGGCATTACCATGGTCGGCTATGATAATAAAAGAATATCCGTTCTCCATACCTGCTTCAACAACAGCTTTAGTACAGCTGTCGGCTGTTTCAGCAGCTTTTACAACGGCGCTGAACACACCGGTATGACCAACCATGTCTGTATTGGCAAAATTAAGCACAATAAAATCAGCCCATCCACTTTGCAATTCAGGGATAATGGCATCACGTATGCCTTCGGCGCTCATTTCAGGTTGTAAGTCATAAGTCGCTACTTTTGGCGAGGGCACTAATAAACGCTTTTCATTATCAAAAACTTTCTCCCTTCCGCCCGAAAAGAAAAATGTTACGTGTGGATATTTCTCGGTTTCGGCTATCCTTATCTGATTTTTGCCGGCATCCTGTAAAACCTCGCCAAGGGTTTCTGTAAGGTCATCCTTTCCAAAAACAACCTTAACGTTTTTAAACGTTTCGTCGTAAGGCACCATGGTAATATAATGCAGGTCCAGCGGGTGCATGTTATATTCCGGAAACGACTTTTGTGTAAGCGCCATGGTAATTTCGCGGCCGCGGTCGGTCCGGAAGTTGAAGCAAACAACCACGTCGCCGGCTTTAATGGTCGCAATAGGATTGCCATTCGCATCAACCCGAACTATTGGTTTTATGAACTCATCGGTAACTTCTTTTAAATAGGATTGTTTTATTGATTGAGCAATATCATGCGAAGCATCACCTGAGCCGTTAACCATTAAGTCGTACGCCAGTTTTACCCGCTCCCAACGGTTATCACGATCCATCGCATAATACCGGCCTATTGCTGATGCCAGTTTCACTTTTGAACCATTAATGTATTGCTCCAGGTCGGTAATGAAATTCAAACCAGACCGTGGGTCGGTATCGCGGCCATCTAAAAAGGCGTGGATAAATACGTTATCAAGGTTATAAACGCCCGTGGCATCACATAAACCCTTTAAATGCCGGACATGGGAGTGGACGCCACCATCAGAAACTAACCCAATAAAGTGTACGTTTTTATTGTTTTGCCTGGCGTATTCAAAGGCTTCCTTTAAAACCGGGTTTTCTGGAAATTCGTTGTCATCAACCGCTTTATGGATGCGGCCCAGTTCCTGGTAAACAACTCGGCCAGCGCCCAGGTTCATATGTCCCACCTCAGAATTGCCCATTTGGCCGGCCGGTAAACCTACCGCTGTGCCCGATGCTTCCAATCTCGAATTAGGATATGTTTTTAACAAGAAATCGACAAATGGCGTATTCGCTGCTACAATAGCGTTCGACTCGTCATTCCGGCCAAATCCCCAGCCGTCGAGGATAATTAATGCAATTTTTTTTGAATTTTCCACAATGCAAATATAAAGGCAACGCGGTAACTTGAAATTATATTTTTTGTTGATTTGATACGTATTAAATCATTTTGTGTCAAACATCCGTTTAACATAAATATAACCGATAACTGATCATTAACTTTTGAGCATAAAAACGGCGTTATTTTTGTGGCTATTTTTTTGCCACTGTTTAATAGTTTAATATGAAGCTTACTTACCTGTCGCTGTTTTTTACTTTCTTGCTTACTGTACTTGTAGCGGCAGATCCGATTGACAAGGTTGCCGATCTTATTAGGGATGGCAATACTGCCGAGCTTTCCAAATTGTTTGCACCTAACGTCGAGATAACTATTCTTGGCCAGGAGAATGTTTATTCAAAAGAGCAATCCGAAGTTATTTTAGATAAATTTTTTGGCCAGAATAAACCGCTATCGGTCAAAATTCTACACAAGGTAAACTCAAACCCGAATTATTTATTTGCCGTGCTGACACTTATCACCGATAAAGGTTCGTTCAGGGTGTCCTATACTTTAAAGGGAACCAATGGCACTCCGCAGCTAATTGAACTGCGCATTGAAACGGAAAAGACGTAATAGCTTTTGATTCATGGCCGATATATCATGGTTCCTGTGGCGCGGCAGCTATGGACTCAAGTAAATTGTTATTACTTTTGCCGTTCAAATTATGGATCCTGATAAATCAATAACTACCCCGTTCATATTAAACGCGCTCAAAGAAGACGTTGGCGACGGCGATCATACCTCATTGTCAACAATTTCTGAAAATTCAAAAGGAAAGGCGCGCCTTTTGGTAAAAGATAGTGGCATTTTAGCGGGTGTTGAACTTTCCCGTGAGATTTTTCGTCTCGTAGATACCGATCTTAAACTTACCATCTTTATAAATGACGGAACGACAATAAAGCCTGGAGACGTGGCTTTTGAAATAGAAGGAAGCGCTCGTAGTATCTTAACAGCCGAACGGCTTGTGCTTAACTGCATGCAACGAATGAGTGGCATTGCGACAAAAACCCGGCAAATAGTTGATTTGCTTCACGGGACTAAAGCGCAGGTGTTAGATACGAGAAAAACAACGCCGGGTATGCGATACCTGGAAAAATGGGCCGTCAAAATAGGTGGCGGGGTAAACCATCGGTTTGGGTTGTATGATATGATTTTAATAAAAGATAATCATGTTGATTATTCAGGCGGAATAAAGAACGCTATCGAAAAGACACAGCAATATCTTGCTCATCACAATAAAAAGTTAGCCATCGAAATTGAGGTTCGTAACATGGACGAATTGCAGCAGGTTTTACAAGCCGGCGGGGTTGATCGGATTTTGCTGGATAATTTCAATTATCATGATTTACGGGAAGCCGTAGATATTATTGGTGGTAGATACATTACAGAAGCGTCGGGCGGTATTACTGTTGATAATATTCGTGAATATGCAGATTGTGGTGTGGATTACATTTCCGTCGGAGCTTTAACCCATTCGGTTAAGAGCTTAGACTTGAGTTTAAAGGCAGTTTAGAAGAAAGTGCGGCCCACGAAATTGGAAATCAATTCCAGGTAAAATTATTATACCTGTAGCGATAATAATAAATGCTTTATTATACTTTTCCGGAATATGACTTGCTGGTTTTCAGCTACTATGAACTAATCTCTGGTCTCCCGCCTCCAATCACATAAATATTTTAGTATAATTGCGGTAAGATGTTAACCGTCTATTCAGTTTCAGCACTTATTATGGCCTATTTCTGCGGGTCTATTCCGACGGCGGTTTGGATTGGGCAGGCATTCTATGGCGTTGATGTACGGGAATACGGTAGCGGAAACGCCGGGGCTACCAATACGTTCAGAGTGCTTGGTAAGAAAGCGGGGATACCGGTGATGCTGATAGACATCTTAAAAGGATGGACAGCTACCAACCTGGCTTATTTTATAGGGGTAGCCACTACAGGTGCTTACAACTCCGTATCATATACCAATTATGCGCTTGCCCTCGGTGTGGCTGCGGTTATGGGCCACTTGTTTCCCATATTTGCAGGATTCAGGGGTGGCAAGGGTATTGCAACCTTGTTTGGTATGATACTGGCCATCCATCTGCACGCCGCATTGCTATGCGTAGGTGTGTTTGTTATCGTATTGCTGGTTACAAAATATGTATCCTTAAGCTCAATTACAGCGGGCTTTATGTATACCATAGGGGTAACCTTTATATTCCCCAGCAACCGTTCAATAGTAATTTACGGGATGTGTATTTTTATCCTGATACTTGTTACCCACCAAAAAAATATAGAGCGTTTGTTAAAAAGAAAGGAATCAAAGGTTCATCTTTTTAAGAAACGGGTTCCCGCTGAAAAGGAGCTAAATGAAATACGGAATTAATTCTCTTAAGGGTGTTAGAATCACAAGTTGTAACTGTACCTGATATTATAGGGAAGAAGATTTTTTTTGACCCAACACCTCCAGGATCGCCTTTACTTTAAGTAAACATTCTTCGTATTCTTTCCCCGCATCCGCGTGATACGTTATGGCACTGCCGGCGTGAAAGGAAAGATATTTTTCATCCCCGTTATAAAGTATGCTGCGGATGACTACATTAAAGTCAAAATCATCGCCGGGACTGAAATAGCCGATCGCTCCTGAATATACCCCTCGCCGGCCGGCCTCAAATTGATCCATTAGCTGCATTGCACGCACTTTTGGCGCGCCGGTCATGCTTCCCATCGGAAATGTATTTTTTATAGCTCGAACGGGCGTGATATTCTCCTGCATTTCGCAAATAACGGTCGATATCATCTGATGAACCTGTTTAAAGCTGTAAATGCCAAACAACTCCTCTGTTTTTACCGAACCAGGTTTTGCGGATCGCGTAAGATCGTTACGCACGAGGTCGACGATCATAACATTTTCCTGCTGTTCTTTTATTTGATCTCTTAATTCCTGTTTAATCGATTCATCTTCGGCAAGCGTATCGCCGCGTTTCGCAGTTCCTTTAATAGGCTGCGAAATTAATTTGCTTCCCCTTTTTGCTATAAACCGTTCAGGCGAGGCGCAGAGTATATACTTATCCCTACATTTAAAATAGGCGGAAAAGGGATTAGGAGAAACTTTATTAAGATCTAAAAAGACTGCCAGAGGGTCAACCTCCACATGTTCAGCGAAAAACTCCTGGCAAAAATTCGTTACATAAATATCGCCCCGGATAATATGTTCCTGAATTTTCGCAACGTTAGCTATATATTCCGGCCTGGTCAACCGGGCTTGAATATTTATAGGATCGGTTTCATCGGTTCGCTTGTCTGTGGTTTGTTGATCAATGATTTGATAAATTTCCTGCGGATCATCAGCAACGATCTCGACTTCATTTTTTCGTATGACAATAAGATATTGAGGTATAAAAAAGTAAAGATCAGGGAATCCAAGCGGACCGCGATCCGGGGAACTTAGATCTTCAACTTCATTTTTAAGGTCATAGCCGAAGAAACCGGTCATCCAGCCGGGATTGTTTTTGCGAAATTTTTCGAGCTTATCAAAAGCGGAACCAGCATTTGCAATCAATTCATCTTTGACACCCGCAGCGATCAAAATATCAAATTTCGAGTATTGGTCGGTGAAATGATTTGAATCAAGATAGCAGCATACATCAAACATGTTTGCCCATTGCAATGCTTTGGTTTTAAACGTTTGCGGATCGCTTATCGATATGATCACGGTTTGATGATTTCAGACAAAAAAAAAGAGACGCAAAGTATTGCGTCTCTGTGGCAAATCCGATTTAATTTAACACAAGTGTCTGAACCCTATCCGGGCCGACTGATAAATATTTTACGGGTACGCCCAGTTCCTTTTCTAAAAATGCGATATACGAATTCAATTTTGCAGGGATTTGCGCCAATTCTGTGATACCGGTTAAATCCTCTTTCCAGCCGTCTATCTCTTTCAAAACCGGCTCCGGATTAACCGAACAAATGTCATACGGCATGTAATCAATGGTTTCGCCCAGGTATTTATAATGTGTACATGCATATATTTTCTCAAACCCGCTTAATACATCGGCTTTGGTCATTACCAATTGGGTAACACCATTTAGCATAATGGCGTATTTAAGTGCCGGAAGGTCGATCCACCCGGTTCGGCGGGGCCTGCCGGTTGTTGCGCCAAATTCGTGGCCTATGCGACGCAATTCCTCACCTGTTTCGTTATTAAGTTCGGTAGGGAAGGGGCCGCCGCCTACACGTGTGCAGTAAGCCTTAAAAATACCGATCACTTCACCTATTTTGTTCGGAGCTATACCCAGCCCTGTGCATGCCCCGGCGGTAGTAGTATTTGAAGAAGTTACGAACGGGTAGGAGCCAAAATCGATATCCAGCATCGTGCCTTGCGCGCCTTCGGCCAAAACTTTCTTTCCTTCTTTTAAGTATTTATTAACGAGGTGCTCAGAATCAACTAATTCGAATTTGCTGATCAATTCAACCGCCTCAAAAAATGCATTCTCACGGTCGGAAAAATCTGCAACTTCGCCATACATGGAGGTAAGCATGGATACATGCTTGTCAACCAGCTTCTGATAGCGCTCCCTGAAATCAGGAAGTGTGATATCGCCAACGCGCAAACCGTTACGCCCGGTTTTATCCATATAGGTTGGCCCGATCCCCTTTAGGGTTGAACCGATCTTGCCTTCTCCCATCTTCTTTTCCGAAGCTGCGTCGAGCAATTGATGCGTTGGCAATATCAGGTGAGCCTTTTTAGCGATCATCAGGTTTCTTTTCGCTAAAAGGTCGTGACCGGCATCTTTTAATTTATCTATTTCCCTTTTTAAGGTAATAGGGTCAATAACTACGCCGTTACCAATCAGGTTCATCGTGTTTTCAAAGAATATGCCCGAAGGAATGGTATTTAAAACAAACTTTTTACCGTCGAATTCGAGTGTATGGCCTGCGTTTGGCCCGCCCTGGAAACGTGCAATAAGGTCGTAGCCTTTGCTTAACACATCAACAATTTTTCCTTTACCTTCGTCGCCCCACTGGAGGCCTAATAATACATCAACAGCCATTAATTTTATTTCGTTTATGTAAGGATCGTTCCTTCTTTAATATGCAGTTTTTTACGAACGGGGGCAAATATCATAAATTTTATAACGCCCGTACAGAATATTTATTAACTTATTTGTTGTTTGCGTCTAAATTCTTCTATCGCAAAAGCCAGCCTTTAATTTATCGCAATTACCGTATAAGTTTAGCGAGTGGTGTTTTATCTCGAACTTAAGCAGGCCGCCCATCATACTTTGTATTTGCTGTATGCGCGGGTCGCAAAATTCAACAACCTTTCCGCAGTCGATGCAAATAATATGGTCGTGTTGTTTATATCCATATGATTTTTCGAACTGGGCCATATTTTTGCCAAACTGGTGCTTGGTAACCAGGTCGCACGATACCAGCAGCTCCAGCGTATTATAAACGGTGGCCCTGCTTACCCGGTATTTTTTATTTTTCATGTGGATGTAGAGCGACTCCACATCAAAGTGATCCGTTCGGGAGTAAATTTCTTCGAGTATTGCAAACCGCTCGGGGGTTTTCCGAAGGTTTTTATTTTCGAGGTAAGCCTCGAAAATCTTTTTAACCATGGCTATGGCTTCCTGTTGGGACATGTTATTGTATTAAAGGTCAAAGTTATAAAATTAGTTTAGGAGTTGATTAAGTTTATTCGGTTGATTAAGTTGGGCGCAACTGTTCACTTAATCAACCATTCAACTGATCAACCAACTAAGATGCTTTTTCAATTACTGAATCGAACCTGTTAACACCGGTTATCCCTTTTACCGTTTTTAATTTCCTGATCAGGTTTTCAAGGTGTTCCGTGTCATTTACATATACCATAATTGACCCTTCAAATATCCCGTTGTCGCTATCTACGGTAATCGAGCGGATGTTTACTTTGAAATCTGTGGATATGACCGTTGTTAACTGGTTTATTAAACCCACGTCGTCGATTCCTGTAATTCTGAGCCCGGTTAAAAACGCTAATTCCTGCTGGTGTGTCCATCTGGCTTTTACAACGCGATAACCATAGTTACTCATTAACTTTGTCGCATTTGGGCAAGTGGTGCGATGTATTTTTATTCCGTCGCTAACCGTAACAAAACCAAATACGTCGTCGCCGGGTATAGGATTACAACAATTAGACAGTTTGTAGTCAATTTTTTGCATTTCCTCGCCAATCAGCAAAATATCGCTGTCTTTAGCTTTTATACTTCTAAGCAGGCTGTGTACCTGTTCGGTTTCAATTTTATCCTGGGGCTTATTTTCTATTATCTTTTCTGATACCTGGTATTCCTTCAGGTCTTTCATATCAATTAACCCCTTGGCGACATTGTAAAAAAGATCCTGGGTTGACGGTAACTTAAAATAATAGCTTAGCTTCTGTATATTTTCGGAATTGTAAGTAATTTTTAATGATTTTAACTTGCGCTCCAGTATTTCTTTCCCGTCTTCCGCGACTTTTCTTTTCTCCTCTTTTAAAGCTGATTTAATTTTAGCTTTCGCTTTGGCGGTTACAACGATGTTGAGCCAATCCTCTTTGGGGGTTTGCTTGCCCGAGGTAATGATTTCCACCTGGTCGCCGTTCTGCAGTTTATGACTAAGCGGAACGAGTTTGTGGTTAACCTTTGCACCAATGCAGCTGGCACCTACATCTGTATGGATTTCAAACGCAAAGTCAAGTGCTGTGGCGCTAAGCGGGAGTTGTATTAACGCGCCTTTTGGGGTGAAAATGAATATCTCGTCCGAGAACAGGTTCATTTTAAAATCATCCAGGAAGTCAAGCGCATTTGAATCAGGGTTTTTTAGCATATCCCTTACTTTTTGCACCCAAAGATCGAGCCCGCTATCGGTTGAAGACTCTTTGTACTTCCAGTGCGCGGCGAAACCTTTTTCGGCAATTTCGTTCATTCGCCTGGTACGTATCTGCACTTCAACCCACTGTCCACGCGGTCCCATTACTGTAGTGTGTAATGATTCATAACCATTAGCTTTTGGCGACGATATCCAGTCGCGCAGCCTATCGGGATTGGGTCGATAAAGGTCTGTTACAATTGAATAGGCTTTCCAGCAATCCGCTTTTTCACTTTCGGGCGTACTATCTAAAATGATCCTGATGGCGAAAAGATCATATACCTCCTCAAAAGGAATGGCCTTCTTTTTCATCTTGTTCCAAATGGAATGAATAGATTTTGGCCTTCCAAATATATCCGCTACAAGGTCCTGGCTTTCAAGTACTTTTTTTACCGGCTCTATGAAATCTCTGATAAATTTCTCCCGCTCAGCCTTTTTTTCATTGAGTTTATTTTTAATGAACTGATAGGTTTCCTTTTCCATGTATTTCATCGAAAGGTCTTCCAATTCCGACTTAATAGCATATAAACCTAACCGATGTGCCAGGGGGGCGTATAAATAAACCGTTTCGGAGGATAACTTAAGCTGTTTATCACGCGGCATAAACTCCATTGTGCGCATATTGTGCAGGCGGTCGGCAAGCTTGATTAAAATCACCCGCACGTCGTCGGCCAGCGTGAGCAGCATTTTCCTGAAATTTTCGGCCTGCAGCGAACTGTTGGTATCAAATACCCCCGAAATTTTTGTCAGGCCGTCAATGATCATAGCTACTTTCTTACCGAATTCCCGCTCTATATCGTCGAGCGTCATATTGGTATCTTCAACTACGTCATGTAATAAAGCGCACACAATGGAAGTAGTACCAAGGCCAATTTCTTCGGCCGCAATTTGCGCTACCGCTATAGGGTGGTATATATATGGCTCGCCAGACTTACGGCGCATATCCTTATGGCTTTCGAGCGCCATATCGAAAGCTTTGCGTATCATCCGCTTGTCGCCTTTTTGAAGCGTCGACTTACAAGCGCGCAGCAGTGCGCGGTATCTTTTTAATATCTCATTCTTCTCAGCTTCCAGGTCAATCACTAATTCTTTCATCTCCGAATAATATCTCCTATAACATCATTAACTTGCAATAAAATTGTCAATTGCAGGTTATTATCAAAATACCCAAAAAAAATGCATTAATTTTGTAACGAGTAAAATTATGAAATTTATTGGCTTTCTGTTGCTGTTTTGTTGCTTGATGGGGGAGTTAAAGGCCCAAACAGGAAAGGCAGCCCCGTTGATTTTGGGCAAAAATGATACCATTAGAACATACCTGACAATAGACAGCGGAATGCTGACGCCGTGGATAGTATTAAAGGAAGTTAAGATAACCGACTTACGTATTTTTAAAAGCCAGGCCGATCTTGACCAATACAGGCGGTTAAAATATAATGTACTGAAAGTACTGCCCTACGCACGTTTTGCCGGGCAAAGATACCGCCAGCTACAGCGCGACCTTGCCCTTACCGGTGATAAACGAAAACAAAAGGATTTGATAAATGCCTGCGAAGATCAAATCAAACAAGTTTTCAATAAGGAGATAAAGGAGATGACAATTAGTCAGGGCGAAGTGCTGATTAAACTAATTGACAGGGAGACGGGCTATACCAGCTACGCGATGGTAAAAGATTTAAAAGGCGGATTTAAAGCGTTTATACTTCAGTCGGCGGCACGCTTGTTTGGGCACGATCTTAAGGAAACTTATAACCCCGAAGAGCAAAAAGATATTGAGGCTATTTTGCAGGAGGCAGGTTATACCTCCACTAACTATTAATAATGAATGATAATACCATTTACCAATTTAATGTTCAAAAATTAAATGGGGAAGAAATCAGCCTGTCTGAGTATAAAAATAAAGTTTTATTAATCGTCAATACCGCATCTCAATGCAGCTTTACTCCGCAACTCAAAGAGTTAGCTAACTTGAAGGAAGAGTTTTCAGGAGCTGATTTTGAAATCCTGGCTTTTCCGTCTAATGATTTTGGTGGTCAAGAACCGCTGGAAGGGGAGGAGATCGCTCAATTCTGCGAAGTTCAGCGTGTTAATTACCCTGTGTTTGATAAAATAAGGGTGCGTGGCCCATACGCTCACCCACTATATAAGTTTTTTGCAGACAAAAAGGAGAATGGCGGACTCAAATCAGTACCCCGCTGGAATTTTCACAAATTTTTAATTGATAAATCCGGTTTAACGACAGATTTCTTTTATCCTTTTACTAAGCCAATGAGTTCAAAAATCAGGAAGCGAATACAAAAGCTACTGGCACATTGATATTAAATACAAACGATTTTATGAAATTAGATATACTGGTTTTACCTGTACACCCGGATGATGCTGAACTTGGCTGCGCCGGAACTATTTTAAAGCATATAGCAGCTGGTAAAAAAGTGGGTATTGCCGATTTGACGCGCGGGGAGTTAGGTACCAGGGGATCGGCAGAAATCAGGGATCGGGAAGCTGCAGAATCCAAACGTATACTTGGCCTGGCAGTTAGAGAAAATCTTGGATTGCCGGATGGCTTTTTTCAAAATACGCCCGAATACCAGGTGAAAATAATAGAGGTCATACGCAAATACCAGCCCGAAATAATTATAACAAATGCCTATCACGACAGACATCCCGATCATGGGCGGGCAAATGAATTAGTTGAGGCCTCGGCCTTTTTAGCCGGGTTGCGAAAAATTGAGACTACTGTTAATGGTGAGCTGCAAGAAGCCTGGCGCCCCAACCTGGTTTTACATTTTATACAAGACAATTACATACATCCCGACGTTGTGATTGATATAACTGAATATTGGGATAAGAAGATTGAAAGTATCAACGCGTTTGGATCGCAATTTTACAACCCTGACCATACCGGCGATCCACAGACTTATATTTCGTCGCCTGATTTTATCCAGATTATTGAAGGCCGTGCCCGCGAGTTTGGGAAAAGCATTCGTGTAAAATATGCCGAGGGCTTTACTTCGAGGAAGATATTGGGAGTGAAAAATTTATTTGATTTATTGTAGGCGACCGTTTACCGATCTTATATTCTTACGTATTCGAATCGATTACTCTCGTTACTTCGCTCGCGACGTAACTTGTTTTCCTTAGCAAGTTTTAAGAGAATACCTGAAAGTTCAGACGTTTTGAAATCGGAATCAAAATTATCCTGGCAATATTGGGCTATAGCTGCAATAGAGCGGGGCACGGCAAAAAAATCAGTTGATAATAATTGATTCAGCACTTTAGTAGCACCTGGTTTTTTAATCCGGCGCGCCGACACAAAACCATTTTCTTCTGAGCGTGCCTGGTGGGCTTTTTTATTAGGTGTTTCCGGACTATCGAACTCTGCCTTTTCGGTTTCAATTATTGCATCCAGCAACCGGTCAATCACCCTCACTTGCACAGCCTCTGAATGAAACGCGTTAACAACCTCGGAAATCTCCAACAATTGTTTTTTTAACTTCTCGATGTGTTTACTCATTATACTTTTAATAGATCTATCGGTACATTCAAAATTACTACCACTTCCAGCAAAAAATATAGCCTATTTTGGTTAAAATATAGGAGATATTGATACTGTTATACTCACACTAAGCCGATATTGATTAATTAAAGCGTATAATTATGATTTAAGTTTTTTAAACACGTGTTTTACAGGTATTTGTAGCAAAAGTTTTACAAATATTATAGCCTGGTAGATATTTTTTCAAGTATTGTGATGCCGTCGTCGATATGTTTACTATCAATAATAAGCGCGGGCCTGAACCGTATAGTACGATCGCCGCAGCCCAGGAACATCACATTTTGCTCTAATCCCAGTTTTATAAACCTATCCCTTGCTGCTTTATCCGGCAAATCAAAAGCTGTGAGTAATCCTCTGCCCCTGACATTTTGAATCACAGGGTTGATTTGTGAAATGCGAATTAGTTCATTTTGTAAATACTTACCCACAATGGCTGCGTTTTCACATAAGTTGTCTTCCTGTATGATTTCCATGATCTTAGCCGACCGCACCATGTCAACAAGGCTGCCGCCCCAGGTGGAGTTAATGCGCGACGAAACTTTAAACACATTGTCTTCAATTTCGTCGACACGATTGCTTGCGAGAATACCGCAAACCTGCATTTTTTTTCCAAATGCAAGAATATCCGGCCGGGCTTTTTCGCCGAAATGTTCATGGCACCAGAATTTCCCGGTAAGGCCCACGCCGGTTTGAATTTCATCATATATCAGCATAGCTTCGTTTTCGTCCGCAAGTACCCGCAGCTGCTCTAAAAACTCCTGCCGTACATGGTTATCGCCGCCTTCCGATTGTATGGGTTCAATTATAATGGCACAAATTTCGTCCTTGTTATCTGCGAAAGCTTGCTTAATTTGACCTATTGAATCTTCTTCACGCTTTATCAATTCGGGTAAATTAGCCGCAGTTAACGGGAAATTTATTTGCGGGAATGAAACCCTCGGCCAGTCGAATTTGGCGAACCATTTTGTTTTTACAGGTTGCGTGTTTGTTAGACTAAGGGTGTAACCCGAGCGGCCATGAAAAGCATGTTCAAAGTGTATCACCTTAAAGCCTTTCTCCTGCCTATGTCCTTTTGCGAAGTTCTTTTGCACTTTCCAATCCATTGAAACCTTCAATGCATTTTCAATCGCAAGGGAACCACCTGAGATAAAAAAAGCGTGGGGCAGGTATTCGGGAATGCCAACCCTGTCAAACGTTTCTACAAACTGCGCATATTGAGTTGTGTAGATATCCGAATTAGAGGGGTTGGTAAGCGCAGCAAGCATCAGGTTTTTTTTGAACGCATCGTCGTCTACCATTTTTGGGTGGTTATAACCCAGAGGTACTGAAGCGAAACAGGTAAAAAAGTCGAGCAGGGTGCGATTGTGCTTCGAATCATAAATGTAAACGCCCTGGCTTTTTTCCATATCAAAAGTAAGATCAAAACCATCGGCCAGGATGTGTTTGTTTAATGTATTTTGGACATTTTTGGGAGGTACCTGGAGTTTATACATACATTTGCGTTTGCTCAAATTTACAAAAAACCGCTTAGAAACAATAATCTAAGCGGTTTTTGAACCGATTTCCAAAAAAGTAACTTTAAATAGTTTAAAGTTGGTTTTTGAACCGAAGCGCGGGTTGGTATACGTGTTAAATATGCAGATGTGCAGATTTCAGATATGCAAATACTTGAAATATGGAAACTGCCCAAGGTTATTTTTTACACCGGGCATCATTCTATTGCGTTGGCTGCATCTCTCCAAATAAATCCCTTATGGCTTTCTCTCGGTAAGCAAATATTTTGTTGACCTGCGCGCGAATTAAAACTGCGTTAGCAAACCGGCCAGCTACGCCGTATGGAATGGCATAATTCAAAATATCCGACATGAGTACGCCGCCTTCAATTGCTTTAAAATGATGTTGGTGATGCCATAACGCGTAGGGGCCAAAGCGCTGTTCGTCAACAAAATACTCACCTTCTTTTACATGGGTGATTTCTGTCATCCAATTTAGTCTTATACCAAATAGTGGGGATACATTGTAGGTAATGATCATGCCGGGATACATTTTGGTATCGCCGTTGTATTGAGACGTCACCTTAAAATTCATTTCGGCAGGGGTGATCTTCGCAAGATTTAACGGGGACGAGAAAAAATCCCAAGCTTGTTCTAAGCTAATTGGAATGGCCTGTTCGGTTCGCAGTTCGTATGTTTTCACTAATGTGATTAACGGAAAATCCGGCGCTTCGGTTTTAAACGTTATTCTTTCAGGAGCTGGGCTTTTTTCCTTTGTTTGTTCACGCTATGTGAACGCAGGAAATTATAAGTGAAACTGAGGCCCATGTATTGCGAACTCCGGCTGCTGTTCGTACCGTCGAAAAAATAATAACCCTGGGTAACTGCTATCGCTGTTGTAGTGGATATATTAAAATTAATGCTGTTGCAAATTTCAGTCAGTAAAGGTTGTTTAGCCCCGAAAATATAACCTGCGCCCAGACAAAGGCCCTCAGCGAACCTGCCGGCGGAGAAAATGTTAATAGTAGGCCTGAATTCGATGTAATGAGTAGTATCGCCGCCCGACCTCAATGAGCTGATCTGGCCGGTTGCCAGGCCGATATCGAAAATGCCATACGTGCGGCCAAACTCCAAACCGGGTGAAAAACGTTTCCCGAGCGTTCCTTTTGTATTCACCAAAATATCGGTGAGTACCGAAAAGTAATAATAGCGCGGCTCTTTTGTCTCTTTCGAGGTGTCGGATTCTATAACGGTATCCTTTCCGGCGATATGGGTACGCTTTCCATGCGGTGGTATAAGCGCCTTTGAAATCGTAGATACGGGTGAGTTTTGAGCGAACGCGCCAATTGCACCAAATACTATTGCGAGCGTAAAAAATGTCTTCATCAATTTTTATTAAAAAGGTTGCTTACCAAAATCTTGTAATAGACAGATGAAGTTTTTTTTTGTTTGGACATACCAAGGAAAGTACCCCAAAGTCAGTAATTGCGACATTCGAAACCTCAGGATATAAACATAGCACCAATGGAAACAGCTACAACTGCATCGCAAATGATAAGCCAGGCGTGCCTTCCTGGTACGTCGGCATAATCATCGTAGTCCGGCCGTGTTTGTCTTTATGGGTTAGTGCATTACGGATATGTGGGTAAAGCCAGTAAGCAGCCTTAGTTGAAAGCATGCCGATGCCTGCGCCTGCAACGCAGTCGCTAAACCAATGGGCTTTTCCGTACAGACGTAAAACACCAGTTGTTGAAGCCATTGTATAGCCCAATACACCGTACCAGGGCGATTTGTCGCCAAATTCCTGTGCGAGATATTCTGCGGCCATAAAGGCTGCACCGGTATGCCCAGACGGGAAAGAAAGCGGGTCGGTGCCATACGGGCGTACACGGTGTGCAAGATATTTTGATCCGTCGGCGATGGTTAAAATACCGGCCGATAGCGCAAGCAACGCCGTACGATCGACAAACCGGTTTTTGCCATGGTCACCAACCAGGTTTAAGCCATAAACCAATCCAATGGGGGCCAGCTGCAGGTAATCGGCCATTTTTGATTTGTAGTTAGGATCGCTTATTTCTATCCGGTCGCGGACATAATAATCAAAACGCCGTATCGGATGCACTACGAACGACGCTACGCCATAGCCTACAAGCACCACGGGTACAATGATAGAACCAGGCTTGCTGTGGAGCTGTTTCACAGTATCAGGAAGACTTAAAAGGTCTTTTTTTATGGTATCCGCCGTTTTGTTTTTGGCGGTATCGCTAACCTGCGCGTTTGCTTGAAACGCGAGCAAGCTCAATATGGCAAATATTAACTTTTTCAAATGTCGTGTTTATCGTTAAACACATGTTGTTTACAAATTGTTTACCTATTGGTTAAAATTGAAGGGGTGGCCGATAATCAACTTGAATAATTTGCGGCGGGTATAGGAAATAGCTGAAATTGGGTGAAATGATGAGTGAAATGTTTGTTATGCCAGATAAGCCACTCGTGATGATTGAGCGCCCCGAGGCTGAAGTGTACCGACGCAGCATTAGGCTCTTTAAAATATTTGTCGAAGTCGTCCAATTCCTGTATTAATTGCGAAATAGCAGCTATGAGATTGGGATATCTAAACCTTTCGGGTAGCGGACCTAAATTTACATTCCGGGGAATCTGCCAATCAGTATATATCATACGCTGTTTATCTTTTTCAATATCTTCGGGCTGGCGGCTACATCTAATAGTCTTTTTACCATTGGTGTATTCAACAGATTCCACTAAATGTTCAACCATCTGCTGCGGTGTCATTTTCCCCCAGACTGGAGTAGAGTTAGCATGAAGCCTAAGCAACAGTGTGTGTAGCTGTGGCCTGTGGGCTTTATCAATCAATTCGCTCATTTATTGCTATAAAATTATAAATCGAGCAAAGCCAAAAGCTTCATGGTTTTTGTATTATCCACTTCGGTTTCAACGATGTGTTTCAAATCTTCAAACCCGGGAAGGTTTTTTGATTTGCCCTGACTGGAATGAAATCCCATCGACCAATCAGGGAACTGTCTTTTAGCTGATTGCCCTTCACGTAGTACGGTTACTTTCGTGTGTTTCTTGTCTTTCTCAATCGACTTGTACAAGGCTTGCACGTTTTCCTCACTTCCTTCTATCAATTGAATCAACAATTCAGGCAGCCAAATCAACATGCCTGTTATACCAAGGCTTATATTTTTTTCGCGGAATTGCGTTAAAAGTTCTTCAAGCTCGGCGTCTGTGAATGTCTTTACGGGTGTGCTGGAATAAATGAGATGATACATTAAACAAATTTATATAAGGTAAGGCAACAGGACTAAAAGATTTTAAACTTAAAAAGAAAATAGTAATAAAATTAGTACGTAAGCAGGTTTGGCCCAATAAAAAAACACCCTTTGCTGCTATTATAATTTACAAAAACAGGGTGCGATTTTTAGTTGATTCCGGCTCATTTTGATTGTTAAATCAAACTATTTAAAATTTATCCTTCATACCGAGCAATCCCCATATCCCGCCGCTGTGAATAGCAAGGATACGGCTACCCTGTTTAAAATAGTTGTTTGTTGCAAGGTCGTATAATGCAAACAACATTTTTCCGGTGTAAACCGGTTCAATAAGAATACCTGTTTCCCTAACGAATTGTTTTATAAATTCGATGAGTTTATCGTCAGCTTTACCATACCCACCGAAATGATAGCCGGTGTGCAGATGATATTCAGCAGGGTTAGTTAATAATTTATCGATTTCGTCTTTGATAAATTCACCGTTTTTAAAGACCGGCACGGCGTGAAATTCTGTCGGAAGATTATGGGCCGTTAATCCGTTAATAATGCCTGCAGCGGTAGTCCCGGTTCCGCTCGCGCAGAATATATGGTCATAGATTTCCGGCAACTCATCGACCAATTCACTGCATCCTTTGGCGCCTTCCGTTGACGCACCACCTTCATCAATGAAAAAAGCGTTAGTGTCGTTTTTGAAAAATTTTCGAAAAAGAGCCGGTTTGTCGCGGTAGCTTTCGCGGTCGGTGAATAATAAATTCATTCCATGTAAACGGCAAAGAAACAAAGTGTCGTTACTTACCTGTTCGCCGCGAACGATGCCGGTTGATTTAAAACCGAATTTTGCTGCTGCTGCCGCTGTAGCCAGCAAATGGTTTGAATAGGCGCCACCAAAAGTTACAAGATGGGTTTTCTGCCCGGCGTTTGCTTGTTTAAGGATGTACTTTAATTTGCGCCATTTATTACCCGAAATAATAGGGTGGATAAGGTCGTCGCGCTTGATAAAAACGGTTAAACCCCGTTCATCAAATAAGTTGTTTTTTATTTGATGGACGGGGCTTGAAAAATCGAGGTCAATATCCATTTATCAATTAAAATCCGAAGCCAATGCCGCCGTTCACTGATTGGTATTGCCCAACGCTATAAGCTGCATATAGCCGGAAGAATCCTAAATTCAGCTGGAAACCCAGATCTGCGCGTAAGCCATCAATGCTTGTTTCGTTTATCGTTACCGGGTTGCTAACAGTAACATAATAACCAGTTTGACCAGGAGTAGTTGATTGAACAGGGTAGTTGCCCAATACGCCAAAGGTTGAATTAGAGGTTTGGTAGCCTACTGAAAGAAACGGCGTAAATACCGATAATTTTTTAGAAATAATTGCGGAAACATTTACACCACTAAAATGGGCGTCAATCCGTTGAGTTGAAAAATCAGCAGGCTGGTTGCCGGGTGCAGGCTGTGATCCGGCATCAGGCTGTACACTTAATGATTTAGAGTATGATATCTTATTGTAATTTACTGCGATGGCAAGATCAAATGGAATGATTTTTTTTCCGGTTGCAAAATCCTGTACCAAATCATGCTTGATGCCAAAACCGATCATGCCAATTTTACCGGCGTCGCTGCCAAGATTAATATCCGGGGTTGTGCGAACGGTAATATCCGTGTTTTTGAAAATTCCAAAAGTAAGCTGAATATTTGGAGCTGGAACTACTGGGATTTGACCCTTTGGCATCGTAAAGCTATTGATTTTGTTGCCATTGTCATCATTTATGTTCATCAGCGGCCCATCGTTTTTTGCGCCGGCAAATGTTGGAGCAACCACATTTGACGGATCGGCTGGTGTGACATGGTTTGATAAGCCGATCTTGGTTACATCGAAACTTTTATCCATGTCCGGAACCAAAGCAAGGTTACCTGTGATACGTAAATCAAAATGTAAAAATTTCTTTGTTTTGGCCGTATTGTTCCAGCCGCTGTTCAAACCTGTTCCAAACCCTTTAAACAAAGGCACGGCGTAGGCGTGGAACAATTTGGTAACATCGCCCGGGCTGGATTTAATTAATTGATCAAAGCCGCCGCCGTTACTATTTTGTGCGCGTGCCGTAAATACCGTTAAAATTAAAATTGCAGCTGTTAATAGTGAGTAAGTTTTCTTCATATATTGTGATTTAGCAGCTAAATATATAGATTAATAACAAATAATTGATAATTTGAAAAAACACATACTTTTGCCGCAATGGCATCTGAAAATGTTTTAATTGATCTGGAAGAACAAGACCTTTATGAGCATCTGCGTATCATAGTTGATAAAGGGCAATCCTTGTTACGTATTGACAAGTTCCTGATGCACCGGATTGAAAATGCTTCGCGCAATCGGATACAGAACGCCGTTGAACTGGGAAATGTACTGGTAAACGATAAAACAATAAAAGCCAGTTACAGGGTTAAACCACTTGATGTTATTTCTGTTGTGTTACCGCACCCACCGCGTGACACAGAAGTTTACCCGGAAGATATTCCTATAAATATTATTTATGAAGATCAAGATATATTAATAGTTAATAAGGCTGCCGGAATGGTTGTGCATCCGGGATATAACAATTATACCGGAACGTTGGTAAATGCGCTTGTTTTTCATTTTCAACAGTTACCCACTTTGCCCGGAAACGAGGGCCGGCCGGGGCTTGTTCACAGGATCGACAAAGATACATCCGGACTATTGCTGATCAGTAAAAATGAACGGGCGATGACCTGGCTGGCAAAACAGTTTTTTGAACATACTATTACCCGTAAATATATCGCGCTGGTTTGGGGCGATCTGGAACAGGATGGCACGGTTTCGGGCTATATTGGACGAAGCATAAACGATAGGCGCGTAATGTCTATTTACGATGATCCTGAGAAAGGAAAATGGTCGGTAACACACTATAAGGTATTGGAGCGGATGAATTATGTTACACTGATTGAATGTCAGCTCGAAACAGGCCGGACACACCAGATAAGGGCGCATATGAAACATATCGGCCATCCTCTATTCAGTGACGCCACTTATGGTGGCGACAAGATTTTAAAAGGCACCATATTCAGTAAATACAAACAATTTGTTGAAAATTGTTTTGAATTGATGCCACGGCAGGCTTTGCACGCGCAAACGCTTGGCTTTTTACATCCTACTTTAAAAAAACGTTTGCATTTTGAAGCCCCGCTTCCGCCGGATTTTGAAATGGTTTTAGATAAGTGGCAACGCTATTCCGCGTCGGGAGGAACGGGGGGTATTTAATATCGTGGTAGGGCAGACCTGGATAGGGAATCAAAAAATATGAATAATATGACCCTCTGCGCCAATACAATGGCGTTTTTAATGATTAAAAAATAAGCTGTAAAAGTTTGTTCTTGTATCTTGCATTTTGATTTGATCACTTTTTGGTAAGCTATGGTTCCGGTATTTATCAATTTTAATGGCGAGATATACCCGCACGATGCTAAGCTGATGCCAGTTTCTAACCGCGCGTTCCGGTATGGGGACGGTTTGTTTGAAAGCATGCGGTTAATGAAAGGGCAGCTTAAATTTCCCGATTTACATGCCGACCGTTTGCAGCGCGGCATGAAAGCCCTTAAAATTGACGGGTATTCGCAAATGGATACCTGGTTTCTGAAGGAAAAAACAGAGGATATTGCGCGTCGGAATAAGTCAAAGCATGGCCGCCTTCGGTTAACAGTTTTTAGAGACTCGGACGGAATGTATGCCCCCGCACAAAATAAAGCCGGTTGGTGTCTTGAAATGCAGCCTTTGGATGAACCCCGGTACTTTCTGAACGACAAGGGATTGATAGTGGATATTTTTACCGAAATACCAAAACCGTGCAATTATTTATCCAACATAAAAACCTGCAATTCGATGGTTTATGTAATGGCCGGGCTATATAAAACACAAAATAAACTGGACGATGTATTTTTATTAAATCAAAACGGTTTTTTGTGTGAGGCTGGGAGTTCAAATGTTTTTGTGTTGTATCAAAACCATCTTTATACACCAGCTTTGAGCGAAGGTTGTGTTGAAGGGGTTATGCGTCAAGTGGTGATTAACCTTGCCAAACAAAATAACATCGCCGTTACCGAAGCACAGATAAATCCTGAAATTTTGTATGAAGCCGACGAGGTTTTTTTAACGAATGCGGGTCGTGGAATTCAATCTGTTATGGGCTTTGGTGTGAGGCGATACTTTAATACCGTTAGCAAACTATTGGTTGCCGAACTGAACAAGTTGTAAATTAATTTGAACGGTTTATCGAAATAAAATTAATTTTAAAACCACAATTTAACAGCTATTATGAAAATTCTTCTTTTCACCGCGACGGTTATGCTTTTAGCCGTAAGTTCTATCAAAGCACAGTACGCTAAGTCAAAAACGGACACGGTTTTCTTTGATGATTTTAACGGAAAGGCGCTTGATCGCAGTAAATGGAATGTTGAGAACCGGGTAAACACGGTTAATAACGAACAGCAGGCATACGTGGACTCCGCAGCAACCATTTATATTGTGCACGGGCATGCGGCCGAAGGCGCTAAAAACGGCGCACTGGTGTTAAAACCAATATATCAGCCTGGATTTACCGCTAACAATAGAAAATATGATTTTATATCCGGCCGCATCAATACCCGGAAAAAAATAGAGTTTACGTACGGCACGGCTTCGGCAAGGATGAAAATGTCGTCTGGCGCGGGGTTGTGGCCGGCTTTTTGGGCACTCGGCAACGGGAAATGGCCCGATTCCGGCGAAATCGATGTAATGGAAACCGTTGGCGATTCTTCTTGGACCAGCAACGCGTTGCATGGCCCTGGTTATTTTGGTGATACCCCCTTGGCTTACCGCGCCTTTTTCCCAGCGGGCGAAAATGTTAACCAATGGCACGTTTACTCTGTTGACTGGAGCGCCGATAGTATTGTATTCAAAGTGGACGGACGGGTAACCTATACAGTGACCCGTGCAATGGTGACCCGATACGGGCGCTGGGCTTTTGACAATCCTAAATTCCTGATCCTTAATTTTGCGTTAGGTGGTGGCTATCCGCAGGGTGTTAATAAAATAAAAGCCCCTTATCCAGGATTGTCTGAATCATCCGTTAATGAAATAAAAGCCGGCCGTGCGACGGTATTGATAGACTGGGTTTTAGTTACCAGGAATTTAAAATAACAAGCTGATATGCCCACTAACCCCATTCAACTTGCTTAGAAAGTATAATTTTTCATAAATTTTATTTATCAGCAAACTATTCTCATTTGATCTACGTAAATGTATACGTAAACATATAATATGAGAGGGTATATAAACATTCCGCAAACAATTTATTGTAGGGTGTGCAGAAAATGCGGCGCCCGTCCGATAATTGCTCCTGTAAGCGACATTGGCTACGTTGTAAAATGTTCACATGACGACAGTCATTACCAAACGCTGCCCGGGCTTATTGATATTGTCGATTGGAACCGTCATAATTCAATAATTCTTTCGGCTGGAAAATTCCGGGTTATACCGGTAACAGCAAGATAATTAAAGGATGTTTTGATCTTCATCAATTCCGACGCTTATTCTTGTATATTTAGCGCTTTAAAAGCTGCGTTAAATGAAACATCTTTCACTGTCAATTCCTTCTGGTTTAAAGTTCGGGCTGCTGGTACTCGTATTTTGCTTGCCCTCTTTTTGTAAAGCGCAAACTGCGAAAAGTGATAATCAACCGGCATTCAATCATTTCGCGTTGTGTGCAAAAAATCTCAGAAAGACTTCAGATTTCTATAGCACAGTATTGCATCTTCAAAAAATACATCATCCGTTCAACGATACGCTTCATGTTTGGTTTAAAATAGGAGAGGGCTTAGCCTTGCATGTGATACAAGGCAATTGCAGCAGCGTACATGATATCGCGATCCATCTATGTTTTAGTGTGCCCGACTTTGATTCTTTTATTAAGCACCTCGACAGCTTAAATGTAAAGTACGGTAACTGGACCGGCGAGCCAAAAAAGATTCAGCGGCGTGCGGATAATGTTAGGCAACTATATTTACAAGACCCGGATGGATTTTGGATTGAAGTGAATGACGCGAAATAGATTTATAATTTTTTCTTGATGGAAAAGCATGAAACCAAGTTGGCTATGTGGCCGGCAGTTGTGTATGCCAAATGCCCGCGCTGCCGCAGGGGCAATATGTTTGCCACACCGATGTATAGTTTTAAATCCCAGGTGATGAATAAAACTTGTTCGCACTGCGGTTTAGTTTACGAACGCGAGCCTGGTTACTTTTATGTTTCCATGCTTATAAGTTATGCCATGTTTGTTGCCGAGATGATAATGTTAGCGGTAGGTATCCATAGTTTAACCGGCAGCAATAACCCATGGGTTTATGTAATTATTATCATCGTAATAGGCCTTATCCTTGCGCCTTTTAACTTTAGGTATTCAAGAGTAATGCTGCTGCACTGGATGACGCCTGGATTGCATTACCGGCAGGAAATGAGTGTAGATAAATAACAGATATCTTTTTGATTTAGCTATTGAGCCACCGGCGATTAAAATTGTACGGATGCTGTTTCGTTTATAAAATAATTTCTGTTTGTGTTTTAATCCTTCAGGTTTTTCTTCAGTCATAATATCAAATGCACTGATGATTAAACGTATTAAACAAAACACATTATGGAACACAAACTAAACACCATAAAAGCAGACTTGTACAATGTATTTGTAGAGGGTAATGCAACCAGCTATCAAATAGCCAGGGTTTTCGTATTGATCAGTTTTCCAGTTTTTGGAATACTCACATGGGGGTTGCATTAAACAGAAATTATCATTTGTGTTCGCCAATTAAAAAGCAGCGAAGGCCTGTATAATAAATCATCTATCGATAGCCCATTGCCTGCAAGTTAAATAGCTCAGCATAACGGCCACCCTTTATAATTAGCTCTTCGTGGCTGCCAATTTCGATAAGTTCTCCATTTTCTAAGACCAATATCCTATCCGCCATGCGCACGGTGCTAAACCGATGCGAAATAAGCACCGCAGATTTCCCTTTTGTCAACTCTGCAAAGCGTTCAAATACCGTGTATTCAGCACGTGCGTCCAAAGCCGACGTCGGTTCATCAAGTATGAGCAATTGGGCATCGCGCATATAAGCGCGCGCAAGGGCCACCTTCTGCCATTCACCGCCAGACAATTCAACTCCCTGGGCAAAACGTTTGCCTAACTGCTGGTCATACGCGCCCGGCAATTTATCGGCGAGCGTGTCAGCGAGGCTTTGTTTTGCTGAAGCTTCAATTAGGGAGCGGTTAAATTGCTGGCTAATATTCCCAACTGCAATGTTTTGTGCAAAAGTCATTTGGTACCGTAGGTAATCCTGAAAGATGATACCCACATTTAATCGCAGATCGGCTATATCATAATCACGCAAATCAACTTCATCTAGCAAAATTCGTCCTTCAGTTGGATCATAAAGTCGCGACATTAATTTAACAAGCGTGGTTTTTCCGGCGCCATTTTCACCAACCAATGCCAGTTTTTCACCGGGATGCAATGTGAAACTTAAATGCCGGTTGGCCCATCGGTCCGAATTCAGGTAACGGAAGCCCACATTTTCAAAAGTGAAACCTTGACGTATTTTTTTGGGAAAAGGCAGCGGGTGCTTTGCCGGCTTTATCCTGGGCTGTATTTCGAAAAATTCAAAAAAGTCACGCAGGTAAATGGCGCCTTGCGATACCGCTGTGAAGCGGCTCAGTATTCCTTCGAGCAAGCCTCGCAGTTGCCTGAATGAGCCTGCCAGGAAAGCCAGTTCGCCAATTGTAACAACGCCTTCAACGGTTTTGCTAATAATGACCACGTACGCAGTATAGTATCCAATACTGCCCATTATCGCAAACAAAGTACCCCATAATGAACGATTGATCGATAGCCTTTTATTCTCAAAATAAAATTTATTGGAAAGCTGCTTGAATCTTTCGATAATGAAGCCGGACAAATCAAATATCTTTACCTCTTTAGCGGTCTCATCGCTTGCGCCAAGATATCGAACGTAATCGAGCTCGCGGCGTTCCGGGGTTTGCCCGCGGGTAAGAGCGTAACTCTGATCATTAAAATACGACTCACCTAAAAATGCTGGTATAATAGCTACCAGCAACAGAATAATCAGCCAAGGATTAAAAACCATTAACCCTGCAGCAAGAAAACCCATCGTGATCAAATCTTGAACCTGGCTCATTACTTGCGAAAGCAACATGGTGCGCCCTACGGTTTGCTGCCTTGCGCGCTCCAGTTTGTCGTAAAATACAGCATCCTCAAACTGGTCAAGGTCAAGTGTTGCAGCATGCGCCATTATTTTTACTGAAGTGTGGTTGCTGAAAAGGTCGCCCAATAAAGCGTCGACCAGTGTAATTGCCCGGCTTAACGCGTCAGTCAGTATCGCCAATCCAAATTCAAAAGCAACCAGTTGCCACAGATGGTAATTGTCGGCCCCATGATGGCGAGCCAGGAAGATCACCTGGTCAATAATCAATTTACCTACATACAGCAGCGTTACAGGTGTTGCCGATCGCGCGATTCGCAATACGGCGTTAACAAGCGTCATCCATTTGCTGGTTTGCCATACGAGTTTAAACAAGGCCGGCAGGTTGCGTAAGGCCGCAATACGTTCTTTTAGCGTTAGTGGTTTAGTGCGAATATTTTTTGGCGGGCGGGTGTTCAACGAAGTTTTTTTGAAATGTAAAACTATCAAATAATCAACCGCCTTAATAAATGCGAAACTATTTGTGAGGCAGTGATGACAAACTATCACAAAAAAAATCTTCTATTTTTGCGTGATATGACTACATCTTTGAAAGATAAATTCGACAGCGTGATTTTTGACCTTGATGGTACTTTGTGGGATAGCACAGGAAATGTAGCTATGGCATGGCAGCGTGCCATAGACCAGGTTGACTATGTGGATGAAATAATGACGCGGGAAAAGATCCGCTCAATAACAGGTATGGCCTATAATGTTATATTTGATACCTTGTTCGGCTATCTCGATATTCAGAAGCGGAATGAATTAATGGCTATTTGCGCCGAAAGTGAACTCGAAGTATTGCATGGCAAAGGGGGGGATCTTTATCCGGGGCTTCATGAAACGCTGAATTACTTATCAAAAAAATATAAATTGTTTATTGTGAGTAATTGCCAGAAAGGATATATTGAAGTGTTCTTTAAAATCAGCGGAATGCAGCATTATTTTAGCGGACATCAATGCTATGGTACTAAAGGGAACCCCAAAGCCGAAAATATTAAAGACATTGTTAACGATCATAATCTTTCCGCACCCGTATACATTGGCGATACGGTGGGCGATTACGATTCTGCAACGAAAGCTGGGGTGCCATTCATTTTTGCTGATTATGGTTTCGGTAAAGTAAACGAAGGGGAAATAGCCGCAATAAGTAACTTAGCCGACCTTGAAATTTTGCTTTAGTTAAAGCTGTTGGATAATAATTAATACATTACAAAAAATGGACGAGATAGAGAACTACTCAGAAAATATACACGAGCAAAGCAACGAGCACGCACATCATATACTTGAAGAAGGTAAGGAAAAATGGGTGTTGTATGTTGCGCTCACAACTGCTGTGTTTGCAGTATTAGCTGCAATTTGCGGGCTTTTGGCTGGTGACCACGCCGACGAATCGATGCTGGCCCAAATGCGCTCGTCCGATCAGTGGGCTTATTACCAGGCAAAAGGAATTAAAGCTGATATACTCAACACGTCAAACAAGATGTTAATGGCTTTGGGAAAAACACCGGCAGCTCAAGACACAGCGAAGGTGCGCGCGAATAAAAAAGATCAAGCTAAAATAATGGAAAAGGCAAAGGATTTTCAAAGGGAATCTGATGAACACGTAGCCAGGCATAAAATATTGGCCAGAGGTGTCACTCTATTCCAGGTGGCTATAGCGATAGGGGCTATTTCAATAATTACAAAACGACGAATCCTATGGATTGCCAGTATGGGGTTTGCAGTTGTTGGCGTATTCTTTTTGTTACAGGGCACCTTGTTCTAAAACCGTTAAGGGTGTTTGGCTGTTAGTTTTAATATGTCATATTTTAAAATAATTCCTAATAATTTAAGGATAAGCATTTTTTGTGTACTTGTTTGTCTTACCATAAGTTTTACCGCATTCGGGCAATCCCGCATATTTCCGCTAAAATTAAGCGCCAACCATAAATATCTTACAGATAACAGGAGCAAACCTTTTCTTATTAAAGAAATATCGGCTTGGGGGCTGATACAGGCTTTATCCGAAAAGGACGAAGCCGCGTTTTTAGATAGCATAAAACTTAAAGGGTTCAATACCATTTTAGTAAGTATCATCTCATTTGATGCCCGTTTTGCGGGCGGGCCACCCAACTGGCAGGGTACATCGCCGTTTACTTCGCCGGGTGATTTTTCCACTTATAACCCCGCTTACTTTGATCATGCCGGCCGTTTTTTGCATATGGCGCAAACAAAAGGCATACAAGTGCTGCTGGTACCTTGTTATCTCGGCGATAAGGGAGATAAAAACAAAGGATGGTGGTCGCAACTGCTTGGGCCGGCTAATAGCATAGAAAAAAGCCGTGCCTATGGTCGTTTTCTCGGACAGCGGTATAAAAATTTTTCAAATATTATTTGGGTAGCCGGCGGCGATAATAACGGCGACAGTACGCTGAAACCTCATATGGATAATATTATCCAGGGCATCAAAGAATCCGATAAAAAACATTTATGGACAGGCCATTTCGAATCAAAACAAGGCACTAACTGGCCATCGGAAAATCCACTATATACCAAATATATCAATATTGATGGGTTGTATGCATTTGTCGAGAAAGATCTGGGTAAAGACGCCCCTCAGTATAAGACCGAACTTGAGCACTTTGGCAAAGGAAAGATGATCTTTCAGATGGATCAAAGCTATGAGCATGATATCCCTCACGTTGCAGATAATGAGAATCCGCAATGGATTCGCCGTAAAAACTACGACGGGCTGCTTAGTGGCTGCACTGGTACGAGCTTTTGTCCCGGGACTAAAGATAATCCTGGATATACGCTAAAAAGCTGGCAGCCACTTATGAATACGGAGGGAATGATTGAAATGCGAAACTGTTTTAACCTGTTTGCTTCGCGCGCTTGGCAACGGCTCGTTCCGGATACAACAAGTAAGGTTATAACGGATGGCCGTGGGCAATTTGGAAGTATCAATTATTTATGCTCGGCCCAAACTACCGACCACAACACATATATCGCCTATCTGCCGTTAGGCGGTACATTGACGGTTAACCTCGACGGGCTAAAAATAAAAACGGTTACGGCCTGGTGGTACGACCCGCGAAATGGCCAGGCACTCCCCATCGGTACTTTTGCTGCCCATGGAACAAAGAGGTTGACTGCTTTTACAAGCGAGGATTGGATACTGGTATTAGACAATGCCGCGATACAACTCGCCCGGCCGGGTAAATAACCCAGCTTCACCCAGAGATAAAAACCTGCTTTTTAAAAACTGCATATTTTTCAGACACATTGGTGGATAATAAAATAGACACCTTTCGAAAAATCCCCCAATTTCGATAGGCGTCGTATTTTTCCTTGAAATTCTCATAACATATTTTAGGATACTGTATTTCAGAAGCTAATCAAAAGGCTACCTACTAAAGTGCTTGGTAAATGTGTTTAGTAGTTAAAACATTTTCCATACTAAATAAAGTTATGGCACAGTGTTGGTTAATATTTATCCAACGATTAAATTTTAAAGTCATTTTATATTTACAACTCCTATGAAAACTTTTACATTTACTGCCTTTCTTTTTGGAAGCCTATCAATTGTAGGCATGAGCAGCTGCAAAAAACTTAGCCCTGCAAAACAGGGTACACAAACTACAGTAGTTACAGTTAATCCGAAAACTGCCGCAACGGTTTGTGATTACGATTTCGATGAAACAACACTTACCAACTCCGGCTGGACTAAATCATTTGATGATGAATTTACAGGCGACCTTTCAAAATGGTTTGCATATACCGGTGGCGTGCAAAACGAATTGCAATGCTTTGAGCCAGCAAATGCCGTAGTTGCAAACGGTGTTTTACAAATTACCGCAAAAAAAGAAACGGTTTCCGGACCGACAACAATTGGTAGTTCTTCCAACAGTACATTTAACTATACCTCAGGTTCTATCGTAAGTGGTTTAACTTTCGGCCCAAATGCAACAACTCCTAAACTTAGAATAGTGGCAAGGGTTAAAATTGCTTCGGGTTATGGTTTGACTTCTCTTTTTGACTCATACGGTACAAACTGGCCGACAAATGGACAAATCAACTACTTCCAGGTTGAAGGTAATGATGTAAAAAGATACGAAACAAATTATTTCTACGGTACACAGACCAATCAGAATTTGGTAAATAACGGGATTTTATATAATCCTGCCGATCAGGATTTATCTACTTGCTGGCATGTTTTCATGACTGAATGGACTCAAAATTCATTAAATTATTATTTGGATGGCCAGCTTGTTGAAAGCAAAACAGCCGGCGGATACGTAGGTGGCATGTTCGGAAAAGCGCAAAACCTGTCGTTAAGCTTATTAATAGGTGGGTCGTATTATGCAGACTTTGTGCCTGCAAATATTCAAACCAGCACCATGTATGTCGATTACGTAAAAGTGTTTACATCAAAATAAGCGATCAATTTAGATCGGGACAAACATAAAATCACAATAAAAGGAATTATCCGGATCAAAACTCCGGATAATTTTTTTTTGGGTGAAAGTTAAGTGGCTGGCTCTCTGGCCGGATCGAAAAAAGATCATAAAAAATGCAATTTCTTTTTAAAAAACATTTGCAGCTGTAATTTTAAAAACTACCTTTGCAAACCTTTTCGGGGTGTAGCGTAGCCCGGTATCGCGCCTGGTTTGGGACCAGGAGGTCGCAGGTTCGAATCCTGCCACCCCGACAGAAGTAATTAAAGCCTTATCCGTTGAAAACGGGTAAGGCTTTTTTGTTTGGCAACGTTGCAAATCAAAG